>WNGJ01000551.1_pt1 | contig 48690 bp, 42 predicted proteins | sample 5400611 | NCBI WGS metagenome assembly WNGJ01 (sample SAMN13153375, study PRJNA577476) | soil metagenome | isolation source: 40 cm soil or saprolite under Garry oak tree replicate 1 | place: USA:California | collected 2016-06-15
TACCATCTCGACTCGGGGAACATCGAGATCCTCAACCACATGGACCAGGGGAAGAACATCAACCCGGTGTGGGCGCCCGACGGGAAGTCGCTCGCGTTCGTGTCGGATCGTACGGGCATCAGCAACATCTTTCTGTACGACCTGGGCGACGGCAACGTCTACCAGCTGACGGACGTGTACTCGGGTGTCACCGGCATTACGCCGTTCTCGCCCTGCCTCTCCTGGGCGCACAGCGCCGACCGGCTGGCGTTCGCGTACTACCAGGATCGGGACTACGACGTGTACGCGGTGGACAACCCGCGCTCGCTGCGCCGGGCGCCGTATCGTGGCGTGCCGACGAAGCCGGTGTTCTCACTGCTCACACCGTCCTTCCGGGACACGGCGGGCGCGTCGGTGGGTCTCGCCGACGCGACGTCGGGGCAACGACCGAGCGAGGCGACGTCCTTCTACCGCTCCGCCACCGGGCTCCGCTCCTCGGCGGCGAAGCCGTCGCCTGCGGACTCGAGCAGCGCCGATTCAGGCGCCATCTCGGTTCGCACGCTGCTCGACTCCGCCACGCTGGCGCTGCCGGACACGAGCGAGTTTACGATCCGTCCCTACCACACCCGCTTTACCACGGACTTCGTGGCCCAGCCGACCGTGGGCTACCAGCGCAACAACTTCGGGCGCGGCATCTTCGGGGGCACGTCCATTTCGCTCTCCGACATGCTCGGTAACCGGATCGTCCAGATCGGGGGAGCGCTCAACGGGCGCCTGGCCGAGGCCCAGGTGTTCGCCGGCTACGCCGACCAGAGCAACCGGCTGAGCTGGGCCACGGGGCTGTCGCAGGACCCGTTGTACTTCTACGCACCCAGCTCGGTGGGAGTGCAGGCGACGCCCGGCGTCCCCGGCGACACCTCCATCGTGTTCTCGACCCGGCTCCGCCGGCTCGTGGTGCGCAACGTCTTCGCGACCGCCTACTACCCCTTCAATCGGTTCAACCGCGCCGAGCTGTCGCTGAACCTGGTCAGCGTGAGCGATGCCGTGCTCGAGCAGCGGCAGCTGTTCGATCCCCTGGGGAATTACCTGGGTGTGAACTACCAGCAGACTCAGAACCACCCGTCGATTGCGTACGTCGCGCCGACCGTCGCCCTGGTCCACGACAACTCGCTGTTCGGGTTCGTGGGGCCGTTTGCAGGATCTCGTTACCGCCTGCAGGTCTCTCCGGCGACCGGCGGCTGGAAGTTCACGGGGGGCGTGGCCGACCTGCGGAAGTACCTATTCGTGCGGCCGTTCACTCTGGCGGTGCGAACCCTGTTCTTCGGCCGCGTCGGCCGGGATGCCAGCGTCTTCCCCGTCTTCCTGGGGAACACCGACCTGATCCGCGGCTACACGGCAGGGTCGCTGATCCGCCACGAGTGTCTCGCGCAGGTCAGCAACACCGCCCCGCTGCTCGGGCTGTCGACACCCGGAGGCACGGGATGCACGGAGCTGGATCAGATGATCGGCTCCGCCATCGCCGTCGGCAACATCGAGCTCCGGTTCCCGCTGACACGCAGCCTGGCACTCGGCCTCCTTCCGATCGGGTTCCCGCCGACCGAGGGCGCGCTGTTCTATGACGCCGGGATCGCGTGGCAGACCGGCTCCGAGCTCGAGTGGCGGCCGGGAGCGTGCGACCCGGCGCGGGATTGTCGCACGCCGCTGCGGAGCTGGGGCGGGTCGATTCGCGCCAACCTGTTCGGGATCATCATCATGCGACTGGACTACACCCGGCCGCTCAATCGCACGTACCGCAACCCGTACTGGACCTTCAGCATCGGTCCAACGTTCTAACTCCGCATCCCTAAAACACTTGCGTGGGCCTCGCCGGTTGCCTATCTTGTCCGGCGAGGCCCTTTGCCCACGCTTCACTGGAGAGTCCTCCTAGAAGCGGTTAATCGGCCTCCTCCCGCCCCCCGCGGTGCGGCCGTGGCGCTCCGCCTGGCCCGCAAGGGGGGTGCGGTGCGGGCCTACCACGTCCCCGGCCTCACCGAGCTGCCGGGCGCGATCCGAGGCCGCCTCCCCCCGATCGCCCGCGCCGTGGGTCTCGATGCCGAGTCGGAGCTGCTGTTTGTCACGACGCCGAAAGGCGAGCTCTTGTCCCTCGACCTCGAAACCGGGCGGCTCGACACCGTCGCCACGGGCGTCGTGCTGGCGGCGCTCGGACCCGATCAGACGCTCTTCGCCGTGGACGGCAAACGGCGCGTACTCACCGTGGCGCGGCGCATCCGGGTGGTGTGGCCGCAACCGCTGGCCGCGGTGCCGCGCGAGCTGTTCGGCGCTACGGACCAACGTTTGGTGGCGGTGCTGCCGGGGGATCCCGCACGGCCGTCCACCCTGCGGCTGGTGACCGTCGCCGCGGATCAGCCACCAGCCGCGCGGACGATGCCACTCGCGGGCGACGTGGCAGCCACGCGCTGGGGAGACCTCGTCGTGGTGGCGAGCGACAGCGGCGTGTTCCTGATCGATCCGCTGGCCCGCCGCGAGCCGGCCTTCTTCGCGTTGCCCGATCACCCGCGGGCGCTCGCCTTCTCGCCATCGGGACATCGCATTTACGTGGGGCAGCGGACCGGAGCGGGGCTCGCCGTGATCGACCGTTACGAACGCAAGGAGCTCGACGGCGTCGCGTTGCCCACGCCCGCCGCCACGGTGCGCTTGGATGGCTTTGGGCGCTGGCTGCTGGCGCGCCCGTCGATCGGCGATTCGGTCTGGGTGGTCGACCTTCCTGTGAAGACGCTGGTCGGGAGCGTCGCCACGTCGTGGGACGCCGATCTCCCGACCATCACCCCCGACGGCTCCCTGGTCGTGGCGCAGGGGGAAGACGTCGTCGCCTACGAGCCCGAGGGACTCAAGGAGAGGGGGCGCGTGACGGGGGGGAGCGGCGACGTGTGGGTCTTCTCGGCCTGGCGCCAACGTGGCGCCTATCGCGGCGCCTTCGCCGACGCTCCGGCGGGCGCCGCGGCGGCCCCGGGTACGGACTCCGTTGCGCCCGGCGGCCCACTGTATGTCCAGCTCTCGAGCTCACAGAACCAGACCTGGTCGAGTGAGATGGCGCAGCAGCTGTCTCGGGCCGGGCTACCGGCCCGAGTGCTGTCGCCCCGAAGCCTCGACGACGGGTACCGCGTGGTGTTGGGGCCCTATCCGACGCGCAACGAAGCGGAAGCGATCGGCCGCAAGCTCGGCCGCCCCTTCTGGATCTACCAGCCCCCCGCTTCGCCGTGACGCTCCGCCCCCTGCCCCGCTCGCGGCTCGCGAATCTGGTCCCCGCGCTCGTGGAATCGCAGGCGCTGATCGCCCTCGTGCCGGCCACGGGCGATCTCCGCTGGGCCGCCCAGGCGGCGTGGGACGTCGCTCGGGCCGCCGTGGTGCGTGACCGGCGAGTCGCCCTCGTGGACCTGTGGATCGAGGAGCCGCGCCTGCACGAGGTGGTCGGGCTCGTCCCGAGCGACGGGATCGTGGACGCTTTCGAGTACGGCGTGTCGCTGACCACGACGGCGCATCCGGTGGATGGCGTGTTTTTCATCGGGGCGGGGTCCTATTCGGCGAAGGCGGGGGACGTGCTGGGACACGAGCGCTGGCGCAAGCTGCACGCCGGATTCCGGGCCGAAGGGGCCCTGCTCCTGCTCTACCTGTCCGCAGGCGCCCTGGCCCGCCTTTCCGCCCTTCCCGACGGGCTGGTGGTGCTCTCCCCGGACGGCTTCGAGCCGGAGTCCTCTATTGGCCAAGGGATTCTGGCGGCGCTCGAGCGGGGCATCCCGCCGCTCGGCGTGGTACGGGAGCGCTGGACGCCGCCGCCCCCGCCCGCTCTGCCCGAGTCTCCCCCATCGCCGCTGCGGCGCTCGGCTGCCACCCGGCCGCCCGGGCGCCGCGCCGCGCGGCCCATGGTCGTCGCAGTCACGCTCGCGGCGGGTGCGGCGGGCGGATGGGGTCTGCTGGCTCGCGAGGCCGCACAGTCGCACGCGCCGCCGCCCCTCCCGCCGCCCGCCACCGCGCCCCGGGCCGACACCCTCGCCTGGACCGTGCAGCTCGCCGCGTTCGGGACGCTGCCGAAAGCACTGTCGCTCGCCGACCGCGTCGCCACGGGCGACGGCGGCGCCTTCGTGACTCCGGTCCCCCCCCCTCCCTCCCTGGGGCGCGGCACCGTCTGGTACCGCGTGCTCGCGGGGCCGTATCCGACGCGTGACTCCGCCCTCGCGGCGCGTGCGGCGCTGTGGCGGCGCCGTGTCATTCCCAGAGGGCACGGCGACCTGCTGCGGGCGCCCTACTCGCTCGAGCTCGCGCACGCTGCCGATCTCGACAGCCTGCGTCGGCTCGGCGTCCCCGCGGTCCGCCGGCAATCGGGCGGTGCGACGCTGGTGGGGGCGTTCGAATCGCCCGAGCAGGCGACGCTCACACAGGCCCGGCTCGAGCGGGCCGGCATCCGCGCCACGCTCGTCACCCGAGTGGAGACCACGCCATGAGATTGAGTCGGCTGGAACTGTCCGGGTTCAAGTCCTTCGCGGGCTCGGTGGAGCTGCCCTTCGACACCGGCGTGACCGCGATCGTGGGCCCGAACGGGTGCGGCAAGTCGAACATCTCCGACGCCGTGCGGTGGGTGCTCGGCGAGCAGTCACCGCGGCTGCTGCGCGGCGGGAAGATGGAAGATGTCATCTTCCAGGGCTCGACCGGGCGGCGCCCGGTGAACGTGGCGGAGGTCGCGCTCGTGTTCGACAACGCCGACGGCTCGCTGCCGATCGCCTACCAGGAGGTCGTCGTGAGCCGCCGGCTGTCGCGGTCGGGCCAGAGCGACTACTTCCTCAATCGCTCGCCGGTGCGGCTGCGCGACATCCAGGACCTGCTGAGTGGCACCGGGCTCGGCGCGGACGCCGGCGTGGTGATGGAAGCGAAAATGATCGACGCGCTCCTGTCGGAGAAGGCTGAGGAGCGGCGGTCGCTGTTCGAGGAGGCGGCGGGGATCGGTCTGTACCGGGACCGCCGGCGCAGCACGGAGCGGCGGCTGGAGGAGACGGCGACGGATCTGGCACGCCTCGAGGACCTGATCGCCGAGGTCCAGACGCAGGTCCGGAGCCTGGCGCGCCAGCGGGGCAAAGCCGAGCGGTACGTGAAGATGATCGACGAGCGCTTCGGGATCGCGATGACGCTGGTCCGGCGCGAGCTCGAGGACCTGGATCTGGGTCTCGGGAGCCTGGGCGTGCGTGCCGCGGAGCTGGGGACGACGCTCGCCACGGCCCGCAGGCGGCTGAACGAGGGGGAAAAGGGGCGGGAGGCGAGCGCGCAGGCCCGCCACACGGCGGAGGTGACGCGCACGGATGTGGAGCGGCGGCTGGCGGATGGCAAGGTCGAGATCGGCCGGCTGGAAGGCGACCTGGCCCTGGCCGCGGAGCGGCTGCACAACGCGGGACAGCGCCGGGCCAAGGCGGGGCAGGATCGCACCGAGGCCGAGATCCGCGCCGGGCAGGCGGCCCGTGAGCGCGAAGCCGCCGCGGCGGAGCAGACGACGGCGGAGCAGGACCAGGCCGGCGTGCAGGCGGAGCTGGAGCAGCGCACGGCGCGCGAAGAGGAGGTGCGGAGCCAGCTCACCGGGCAACGCGACATGGTGCGGACCCTGGAGGACGATCTGCTGCGGCGGGCGGAGGCGTGGCGAGCCGACGAGGGCGAGCGCACCGCGCTGGAGCGGGAGGGAGCCGAGCTGCGCCAGCAGCTCGGCCAGGCGGCGAGCGAGCGAGCGGCGCGCCAAGCGGCCGACGAGGCCGCCGCACGCGAGGCGGGCTCGCTCGCGGAGCGCGCTTCAGCTCAGGCCCGCGCAGCAGTCGCCGCCGCCGCAGCCTTGGAGGACAGCCGGCGCCGGGTGGCGGCGGCCCAGGCGCGTGAGGCCGGCGCGCGGGCGTCGCGGCGCCAGGCGGAGGAGGCCCTGGCGCAGCTCACGGCGCGCCGCGACGCGCTCGCCGAGCTGGACCGCGCGCGTGTGGGGCTGGCGCCGGCAGCCCAGGCGCTGCTCAAGGCCCGCACCGGCGGCGACGCCGTGCTGGGACCGCTGTCCGACTTCGTGCGCACGTCTCGAGGCGACGCCGAGCTGGCCGAGCGCCTGCTCGGGGAGTGGCTGCACGCCGTCCTGGTGCGGGATGCGGCGGCGGTCGACGAAATCCGGCGCTGGCACGTGGCGGCGCAGCCGGGCCCGCTCCTGCTCCTGCCCTGCGTGCCCGGTCCGCGACTCGGCGCGGATGGGCACGCGCTGCGGGACGAGCTGCGGGTCGATGGACCGGCGGCGGCGTGGGTACGCGCGCTGCTCGCCGGGCATGAGGTGCTGGACGGGGGCCGCGCCCTGCGGCGCGCCAATGGAGCGGTGTTCTTGCCGGGGGCGACCGGGGACGAGAGGGGGGGCGGTCCGCTGCTGCGCCGTGCCGAGCTCGAGGCCCTCGAGGCGGAGGTACGCGAGGGGGCGTCGGCGCGGTCGCGGGCCGCTGGGGAGCTCGACCAGGCCTTGGCGGAGCTCGCGCAAGCGGAGGCCGACTATGCGGCGGCCGTGGCGGGCGCCGAGCGTGCGCGCGGGCTGGCGCTCGAAGCAGGATCGCAGCAGGGGGACGCGGTACGGGCGGCGGCCCACGCCCGTCGCGAGGCGGCCGACGCCGTGGCCCGGGAGGAACGGCTCTCCCGTCGGCTCGCGGAGGTGGAGGCGCGCCTGGCCGCACTGCGGGCGGACCTGGAGCGACGGGAGCTCGAGCGGGTCCGGCTGGATGAGCGGCTGGGCGCCGAGCGAGCCCGCTTGGTGGATTTGGAGGCGCGGCAGGAGGCGACCCGCGAGGAGCGGGTGCGGTGGCAGGTGGAAGCGGCCCAGCTCGCGGCGCGGCGCGACGCGGCGGCGGAGCGGACGGCCCGCGCCGCGGCGCAGGCCGAGGCCGCGCGGCAGCAGGCGAGCGCGCTGGCGGAGGAAATCGCGACGATCGATCGCGATTCGAACACGCTCGCGGTCCGGCGCGCGCAATGGGATGACGCCCTGAAAGACGGCCGCCTGGCGCTGGCCGTGCTCGAGACCGCCGCGTCCGAGGCCGAGACCCGGGTGCGCCAGGCGGACGCGGAGCTGGCACGCGCCGAGGCGGGCCTGGAGGAAGCTCGGAGCGAGCTCGACCGGCAGGGCGAGGAGGAGCATCGGCTCGAGCTGGAGCGCTCCGAGGCGGTGGGACGCCGCCAGGCGCTCACCGCCCGAGTGGAAGCGGAGTGGCGCAAGCCCCTCGACCAGCTGCTCGCCCAGGCGCCCGAGGTGCCGGGCGACATCGCCTGGCTGCGGCAAGAGAACGAGCGGCTCAAGGGCGCGATCGACGAAGCGGGCCCCGTGAACGCCCTCGCCGTCGAGGAGCACGCCGACGAGCTCAAGCGCCTCGAGTTCCTCATGACGCAGCGAGACGATCTGGTGGCCGCCCGGAACTCGCTGCAGCAGGCGGCCCGCGAGATCGATCAGACGGCGAAGAGCCTGTTCCTCGAGTCCTTCGGGAAGGTGCGCGAGAACTTCCGCAGCGTGTTCCAGACGCTGTTTGGCGGAGGCGAATGCGACGTCCGTCTCGCCAACGAGGACGAGCCGCTCGAGAGCGAAATCGAAATCCACGCCGCCCCCCGGGGGAAGCGGACCCAGCGCATCCACCTGCTCTCCTCGGGCGAGCGCACGCTCGTGGCCGTGTCGCTGCTCTTCGCCATCTTCCTCACGAAGCCGAGCCCGTTCTGCCTGCTGGACGAGGTGGACGCGCCGCTCGACGATGCCAACGTGGGCCGCTACGTGAGGCTGCTCGCCGAGTTCAAGGACCAAACGCAGTTTATCGTCATCACACACAACCCGCGGACCATGCAGGCGGCCGACGCGGTGTACGGCGTGACCATGCAGGAGCCCGGCGTTTCCACGATCGTCGGGGTCCGCCTCGGCCAGCTCGAGCCGGCGTAGCGCGCGATCCATGGAGCTCGTGACCGTCGGCACCGGCAGCGTCGCTCCCTCGGCGCGCCGCGTCGCGCCCTGCCACTGGGTCGGCCGCGGCGATCTGCGCATCCTGCTCGACTGCGGCCCCGGGGCGCTGCACCGGCTGGCGGAGCTGGGGCTGCCCTGGCAACAGGTCACCCATGTGGTGGTGACCCACTTCCACCCTGATCATTTCAGCGATCTGCCGATGCTCGTCTTCGCCTTGCGGCACGCGGCGGAGCCGCCGCGCCAGGAGCCGCTCGTGATCCTGGGCCCGGTGGGCACGGTCCGGCTCGTCAAAGCGCTGGCGCAAGGGTTCGGGGCGTGGCTCCTCGACCCGGGATTCCCGATCGGCATCCTCGACGTGCGGGACGGGGAGCCGTTCCCGCTCAACGCCGATGTCAGTCTCGAGACCTGTCACGTGCCGCACACACCGGAGAGCGTCGCGGTGAGCGTCACGGCCCCCGAGGGACGGCTCGTCTACACCGGCGACACGGGGCCGAGCGACGAGCTCGCCCGCTGGGCCGCGGGCTGCGATCTGCTGCTCGCCGAATGCTCCCTGCCCGAGGCCCAGGCGATCGACATCCACCTGACGCCCGAGCGCGCGGGGGAGCTCGCGCGCCAGTCCGGCGCGGCCCACCTCGTGTTGACGCACTTCTATCCGCCGGTAGAGAAGGCGGACCCCGCGAAGGGTGCCCGCACGCGCTTCGCGGGCGCCGTCGCCGTCGCGAGCGACGGCGACCGCTTCGCAATCGGAGGTTAGCGGGCGTGCTGATCGTGATGCGCCACGGCGCCACGGAGCAGGAGATCCAGCGGGTGGTCGCCGTGATCCGGGACATGGGCTACGAGGCGAGCCCGCTCCCCGGCGCCCAACGCACCGCGGTGGGCCTCGTCGGGAACGACGGCCGCGTGGACGCCTCGCGGCTCGAGGGCCTGCCGGGAGTCCAGGAAGTCATTCAGGTCACCAAGCCGTACAAACAGGTGAGCCGCGAATGGAAGCCCGACCCGACCGTGGTCCGGCTGGCGGGCGGGGTCACCGTAGGCGGGAGCGATGTCGCCGTCATCGCCGGCCCCTGCTCGGTCGAGAGCGAGCGCCAGATTCTCGAGGCGGCGCGACAGGTCCGGGAGGCGGGCGCGGTGATTCTGCGGGGGGGGGCGTGGAAGCCGCGCACCTCCCCGTACACGTTCCAGGGTCTCGGCAAACCCGGCCTGAAGCTCCTGGCCAAAGCCCGGGACGAAGTAGGCATCCTGATCTGCACGGAGGCGATGGACCCCGAGGGCGTGGGCTGGGTAGCGGAGGTGGCGGACATCATCCAGATCGGGGCGCGCAACATGCAGAATTTCTCGCTGCTCAAGGCGGCGGGGCGGGCCGGCAAGGCGGTGCTCCTGAAGCGCGGCATGTCCGCGACCATCGAGGAGCTGCTCCTCTCCGCCGAGTACCTCCTCGCCGAGGGGAACCATGACGTGATTCTGTGCGAGCGCGGCGTGCGCAGCTTCGACACGGCCACCCGGAACCTGTTCGACGTCTCGGCGATCCCCGTCGTGCACAAGCTCTCCCACCTGCCGGTGGTCGCGGACCCCTCCCACGGCACGGGGCTGCGCGACAAGGTCATCCCGATGGCGCGCGCGGCGGTCGCGGCGGGCGCCGACGGCATCATGGTGGAGGTGCATCCCAACCCCGAAACGGCGTTCTCCGACGGCGCGCAGACGCTGTTCCCCGACCAGTTCGCCCAGCTGATGCGCGAGGTGCGCGCGATTGCGGAAGTGATCGGGCGGCGGGTGGCGGAGCCGGCGTCGGTGCGGGCGTGACGCAGGGCGGTCGGGCGGTCGGGCGGTCGGGCGGTCCGATGGCGGCGGTCATAGCGATCCTCGGGACCGCCGGACCGGACCGCCTGCCCGGCCAGGATCCCGGCCCCATTCTCGACCGTGCCGGCGCGGCCTACGAGGCCGCACACACCCTCGCCGCCGATTTCGTCCAGGTCGTCAACAACCCGCTGCTTGGCGCGCCCGACACGACGCGCGGAAAGCTATTTCAGAAGCCGCCGAGCTATTTCGAGATGCGATTCACCGCTCCCCAGGGGGACCGGATCGTGGCGGACGGGCGCCACCTGTGGCTGTATACGCCGAGCACCACCCCCGGCCAGGTGATCCGCTCCACCATCCCCGCAGTGGGCACCCGGGGACCCAATCTCATCGGCCAGTTCGTGGACCACGCCCGCGAGCGCTACCAGGCCCGTTACGTGCGCTCGGACACGTTGTCTGCCGACGACGTCGCCGACGTGATCGCGCTCGTCCCGAAGGCGAGCGACCTGCCCTATCGCAGCGCCGTGATCTGGGTGGGTCGCGGCGACGCGTTGGTGCGGCGGCTCGAGATCGCCGAGTCGTCGGGGCAGCAGCGCACCGTGATACTCCACGGGCTGGTGGTGAACGCTCCCGTCCCCGACCGCGAATTCACGTTTGCGGTGCCGCGGGGCGTGCAGGTGGTGGATCAGTAGCGAGCGTCGCGGCGACCCGTGCGGCGGTCGCCGCATCCATGCCGCGCGACCGTGCGAGGTCGAGTGCCGCCCGCCCCAGGGTGCGGTACAGCAGCCTGTCGTCTCCGGTCAACGCCTCGATGTGGCGCCGCAGGGTCGCCTCGTCGCCCCGCGCGACGGGCCCCGTCAGCGCCGCCGCCGGGTCTCGCCCCATGAGGTTCTCGAGCGTGCCTTCGACTAGAGGCCGCAAGGCCGCCCAGGCGTCCGCGTCTGAGAGCCCCGCGTGCCGCAGCAACCGTTGGGCCGCCGCCTCCACCACTACGAGGTAGTTGGAGGCGAAGACCGCGCCCGCGTGATAGATCGCTTTGGCGCGGGCGGCGATGCGAAACGGCCGCATCCCAACGGCGGCGGCCAGGCGCTCCGCCGCCGCCACGGCCGCGGGCATCCCCTCCACTGCGGCCCAGGCGCCGCGCAGCCGCTCGGGCGCGCGCTCGGGGTCCGCGATCGTCTGCAGCGGATGGATCGAACCCAGCGCCGCGCCGCAAGATTCGAGCGACCGCAACGCCTCCCGTCCCTGCACCCCGGAGAGATGCAGCACGGCGTGCGAGGCCGACACGACTCCGGCGCGGGCGAGCGTGGCGGCGAGCGGCTCGATAGCGTCATCTGGGACCGCGAGAACGACGACGCCCGCCTCGGACAGCCAGGCGGGCGGGAGAACGGGGGGGATGACGGTGAGGGCGAGGGGGCTGGGGACGGCTCGCTGGCGCCGCCCGTACAGGAAGACCCGAACGTCGGCCCGCGCCAGCGCCAGGGCGAGCCCCAGGCCCGCGCGGCCAGCCCCGATCACGCCGACGACGAGAGCGGGATCGCCCACTCGCGTCGCTCCGCCTGCCCGGCCTAGTCGCGCGGCGGGGGTGGCGGGGCGGCCGGGGCGGGCAGCCCGGGCGGGGGCGGGAGGGCCGCCGCCAGCGAGAGCAGATCGTGAGGGGACTTGGCCCGCCGGGCGAGGGTCAGCGCCTCCTGCACCTGGTGGTCGTCGGCGATGCGGCGCCGCGACTCGACCGGGCGCCCGAAGGCGTACCGCGTCGCCTCATACCCGATCTCCCGACCGATCAGCTGCCGGGCGCCCGCCGCCACGCTGTCCCGCATCACCACGCCGCGCGCCCGCAGGCGACGCAGCACCTCGTGCACCATGTCGTCTGTCACCGCGAAGCCGGGATCCGCGAGCCGGCCGCTCCCTTTCAGCTCGATGGCGTACGTCGACACCACGTCGCGGTACACCGTGACCTTGTTGCCGAGCGCGGTCACGAAATTCCGCTCCGCCGTGTTCAACGTGTCGGTCGGGACGAACAGATCGGGCCGGATGCCGCCTCCGCCGTATTCGACCCGGCCGCCGTCGGTGCGAAACACCTGCGTCGTGTCGACCTTGCTCGTGTCCCGCCCCTGCTCCGAGAGCACGATCTGCGCCTCCTGGTCGGCCTCGTTGCGGCTCTTGCGCTGGATGGTGCGCCCGCTCGGCGTGTACCAGCGCGCCGTAGTGAGCTTCAAGGCCGTCTCGGGCGTGAGCGCCCACAGGGACTGCACCAGCCCCTTGCCGAACGACGGCGTCCCCACGAGCACGGCGCGATCGTGGTCCTGCAGCGCGCCCGCGATGATCTCCGCCGCGCTCGCGGTGCCACCGTTGACGAGCACCACGATCGGCAACCCTGCCCACTTCTGCGCCTTCGCGTCCCGGTACACGCGAGAGCTGTTGGGCGCGCGCCCGCGTGTCGCCACCACCTCTTGCCCCGGATCGAGGAACAGCTCGCTCACCGCGATCCCCTGGTCGAGCAGGCCGCCCGGGTTGCCGCGCAAGTCCAGGATCAGCGATTTCATCCCCTGCTTCACCAGACCACCGATGGCCGCCGTCAACTCCTCCGCCGACGTCTCGCTCACCGGGGAGAGGGCGACGAAACCCACGTGCTCGTCGAGCATCATGGACGTGTAGACCGAGCGGATGTGGATCGTGGCGCGCGTGATCTTGAAGACCAGGGGCTGTTCCACACCTACGCGCCGCACTTTGAGCTCGACCGCGGTGCCGGGCTGCCCTCGCAGCTCTTTGACGGCCTGATCGTTCTTCCACCCCTCGGTGGCGCGACCATCCAGGGCGATGATGCGATCGCCTGACAGGATGCCGGCGCGCTCGGCCGGCGTGTCGGGCAGCGGCGCGATGACCGTAATCCAGCCGTCCCGGACGTCGATCTGGATCCCCAGGCCGCCGTAGTTCCCCGTCGTGGCCTCCGAGAGGGCGCGGAAATCGTCCCGCTTGAGGAAGACCGAGTAGGGGTCGTGCAGCTGATCCAGCAACCCGTCGATCGCCATCTGGTACAGCTGCCGCTCGTCCAGCGAGTCCACGTAGTCATCGGCGATGTGCGAGAGCACGAGGTCGAACAGCCGAGCCTGCTGGTAGACCGAGCCCGCCGGCTCGGCTTCGCGCTGCAGCAGCCAACCGCCCGTCACCAGGGCGACGGCGGTAACGACGGCGGCGAGCAAGAGCTTCCGGTGCTTCATGAGACCCCTCGAAGTGTGGGTGCGGCCGCCGCCGTGACCTCGCGCCAGGCGGCGTCCTGCACGGCCTGCTGGGACTGCGATGCGTCGATGTGGACCACTCCGGTGCCACTCGCCGCGCGGTACGCCTGTAGGACCCGCCGGTGGAAGGCGTCTGTCTGCCGCTCGAACCGATCCCGCGGCCTGCGCCCGCGGTGCTGCCGTGCCCGGGCGATCTCCACCGGGACGTCGAGCACCAGGGTGACGTCGGGCACCAGGCCGCCCGTCGCCAGGCGATTCGCGACCTCGACCTCCGCGCGCGGCAACCCGGCCCCCGCCACCTGGTACGCCAGCGTCGAGAGGTCGAAGCGGTCCGCGATCACCACTCGGCCCGCCAAGAGCGCTGGTCGAATGACCTGCGCCACGAGATCGGCGCGCGCCGCCAGCATCAGGAACAGCTCCGCCGCGGGGCTCACCCCGCCCGACGCGCCGAGCACGATCTTGCGTGCCGCCTCGGCCACGGGCGTGCCGCCCGGCTCCCGCACGGCCGTCACCTCGCGGCCATCCTCGTCCAACCGCGCCGCGAGCCAGCGCACGAGCGTGGACTTCCCCGCTCCGTCCGGGCCCTCGACCACCACGAACAGCCCGCTCGTCGTCACGTCAGCGTGATGATCGGGCTGGCCGCGCCCTTCTTGATGCCCTCATAGATCCGCGCATTCACCTTGGCCATGAGCTTCTCGAAGTTGGCCTGGGCGGCGACGACCTGCTGGTACACCGCATTGGCCTGGGCGGTCTGGAGAGCGCGATCGTATTGCTCGACCTGCTCGCGGCTCGGCTCGCCCCCCGCTTGCGCCATGCGCTCGATCTCCTGCGCCACCCGCTCCACTTCGGCGAGGAGCTTCTGGCAGTCGGGGTCCTCCTTCATCCGATCGGTCGCCCGGACCAGTGCCCGATATTCGTCGCTCTGGCCCAGCAGGCGGCCCAGCTCTTGTGCCTTGTCGTCGATCACCCGTCATCCCTCGCGTACACGAGCGCGTAGCGCGGCCGGCCGAACAGGTCCTCGTGAATCACCACGCGATCCCACGCGCCCGCGCGCGCCAGAGCGCACACGGCGTCGGCCCGTCGCTCGTCGATCTCCAAGGCGAGCAGTCCTCCCGGCTGGAGCAGCGCGGCCGCGCCCGCGAGCAGGGCGCGGGTCGCGTCGAGCCCGTCGGCACCGCTCTCCAGCGCCGCGCGCGGCTCGAACAGCCGCACCGACGGGTCGAGCGCGTCGTACTCCGCCGTCGTGAGGTACGGCGGGTTCGCGACGATCACCCGGTAGCGCTCCCCCCCCCCCCCCCCCCCCCCCCCCCCCCCCCCCCCGCGCCGCCTCGCGCGACCGCTCCACCGCGATCACGCCCTCGAATGCCCCCTCGACCGCTAGGGACAAGGCGATACATCCACACCCGGTCCCGATGTCGGCGACCAGCCCACGCATCCCGCCTCCCGCTCCCCGCTTGCCGGCCTCTCGCAGCACCAGCTCCACGAGCCCTTCGGTCTCCGGCCGCGGGATGAGCGCGCGCGTGTCGAGCTCGAGCTCGAGGCAGCGGAACGACGCCCGGCCGACCGCATACGCGAAAGGCATGCCGTTCGCGCGGCGCTCGACCGCCGCCCAGAACCGGGCGGCGACCACGACGGGCTGCGCCTCGTCTCGCCGCAGCCAGACGTCGCCGAGGGCCACGCCGGCGACCGCGGCCCAGAGCGAGCGGGCCTCGCGCCCGCCATCGCCGACGGATGGCTCGAGTCGCGTCGCTGCCTCAGCCAGCGCCCGGGCGATCGATGGCTGGGGTCCCGAGAGGGTGTTACGCACTCAGGCGCTCCCGCTCACCGGCGAGCTGCAACGCGGCGATCAGGTCGTCGAGCTTGCCGTCCAGCACCGCCGTGAGCTCGTGGGCCGTGTAATGGATGCGGTGATCGGTGACGCGGTTCTGCGGGAAGTTGTAGGTGCGGATCTTCGCAGACCGGTCCCCCGTGCCTACCTGGGCACGCCGTTCCCGGGCGCGGGCCGCCTCCTGCTCGGCCACGACGCGGTCGAGCAGCCGGGAGCGCAGGATCTCGAGCGCCTTGATCTTGTTCTGGAGCTGCGACTTCTGATCCTGGCACTGCACCACGAGGCCGGTGGGCAGGTGGGTGACCCGCACGGCGGAGTCCGTCGTGTTGACGCTCTGGCCGCCGGGCCCCGACGAGCGAAACACATCGATGCGCAGGTCCTTCTCCTCGAGCTTCACGTCCACGTCCTCGGCCTCGGGCAGGACGGCGACCGTGGCGGCGGAGGTGTGAATGCGGCCCTGCGCCTCGGTGACCGGCACGCGCTGGACCCTGTGGACGCCCGATTCATAGCGCAGCACACCGTACGCCTTGGGTCCGCGCGCGGCGAAAATCGCTTCCTTGAGACCTCCCAGGCTCCCCTCGGACAGCGACAGCACCTCCACCTGCCAGCCCCGGCGCTCGCAGAAGCGCGTGTACATGCGGAACAGGTCGGCGGCGAACAGGGCCGCCTCGTCGCCCCCGGTCCCGGCGCGGATCTCCACGATGGCATCGCGATCGTCCAGGGGATCGGCGGGAGCGAGGAGCTCGGCCAGCTGCCGCTCCAGACGCTCGACCTCGGGCTGCAGGCGCTCCACGTCGGCGCGCGCCAGCGCCGAGAGCTCGGGGTCGCGGTCGTGGAGCACGTCGCGAGCCTGCCCGAGCTCTTCCTGCAGTCGCGCCAGACGCGCATGCAGCTGGCGGATCGCGTCGAGCCGGGCGTGTTCGCGGCCGAGCTGCTTCAGCTTCGCCGGAGAACGCGCGGTCTCGGGGGCGGCGAGCTCACGCGCAACCTCCTCCGCCCGCGCGAGCGCCTGGCGGAGTCGGGCCTCCATGGCTCAACTCCCGACCTTGTCGGTCCGATATTTCCGGCGGAACCGCTCCACCCGGCCCGCCGTGTCGATGAGCTTTTGCTTGCCGGTGTAGAACGGATGGCACTGAGCGCAAATTTCCACGTGAATCAGCGGCACGGTAGAGCGCGTGACGAAGCTGTTTCCGCAGGCGCACTGCACCGTGGCGCGTTGATAGGTGGGGTGAATTCCGGGTTTCACTGCTGCCTGGTCCTTGAGCTTGGGTCTCGACCCTGACGAAGACCGGAAATATAATTGGCATCGGAACTTGGCGGAAGCGCCGGGGACCGCGCCGAATTGACACCAGGGGGGCCCGGACGTAAGCTTGCCCCTCCACGCGCCCACCACCCGAGGGAACTCCATCCTTGCCGGTCGCCGACATTCTCAGGAAAGTCCCGCTCTTCGGCCAACTTGCGCCCCCTGACCTCGAGCGGGTGGTCGAGATCTCCCGCGAGCGCAGTTATCCGCGCAACTCGGTCATCCTGTTCGAAGACGATCCCGGCGACGCGTTGTACGTGGTGGCGCAGGGGCAGGTCAAGGTGGTGCTGATCGGGGAGGACGGCCGCGAGGTGATTCTCTCGGTGATGGGTGAGGGCGAGTTCTTCGGCGAGATGGCGCTGGTCGACGACGAGCCGCGCTCGGCGCACGTCATCGCGATGGAAGACTCCACCCTGCTCGTGATCCGGCGGGAGGATTTCCAAGGCCTGCTGGCGCAGACGCCGGGGATCGGGCTCGCCTTGCTGCGCGAGCTGTCCCGCCGGCTGCGACGGGTGGACGAGAAGGTCGGCAGCTTGGTGCTGCTCGACGTGAACGGGCGCGTCGCGCAGCTCTTGCTCGAGCTCGCGGACGAAGCAGGCTCGGAACGCATCACCCGGCGGCTGACCCACCACACGATCGCGCAGATGATCGGCTCGAGCCGCGAAACGGTGAGCCGCACCATGCGGGAGCTGGTCGACAAGGGTCACATCGAGGTGAGCCGCCGCGAAATCGTGATCCGGGACCGCGCCGCGCTCGAGGCTTCGGCAGGGCGGTCGTGAGCCCCGTCACCGGCAGGTGACGCGCAGGTTGTAACTTAGCTCAGGACACGCGTGGCCGATCAACCAGCATATACAGTCACGTTTTGGGGAACGCGGGGCTCGATCCCGACCCCTGGGGCGCACACCGCCCGCTACGGCGGGAACACGCCCTGCGTGGCCGTGGAGAGCGCCCGCGGCGAGCTGCTGATTCTCGACGCCGGCACGGGCATCCGAGCGCTGGGGTTGAAGCTGGTCGAGCGGCAGAACGGGGCCGTGAATGCGGAGATCCTGCTGTCGCACGCCCACTGGGACCACATTCAGGGCCTGCCGCACTTCAAGCCGTTTTTCGCCCCCGGGAACCGTGTCCGGATCTGGGGATCCCGCCAGGGGACCGCGTCGCTCGAAGCGATTCTGCGTCAGCAGATGGATCCCGCGGTCTTCCCGGTGCCGCTGGACGCGTTGTCGGCGAAGCTGACGGTGCAGCAGGTGGACGCGGGGGAGTTCACCGTGGGGGCGTTTCGCGTGCAGGCGATGCGGCTGCGCCATCCGGGTACGACGCTGGGGTTCCGGTTGACGCCCGCCGCGGGGGGGCCGAGCATCGCGTACGTGACGGACAACGAGCTCGGCTCGGGCGGCACCTACAGCACCCCCGACACCTGGCGCAAGGACTTCGTGGCCTTCTTGAAAGGGGTCGATGTCCTGATTCACGACGCGATGTACACGCCCGAGGAGCTGCTGACGCACCGAGGGTGGGGGCACTCGACATTCGAGGAAGCCCTGGCGGTGGCGGCGGCGGCCGGCGTGCAGCGGCTCGTGTTGTTTCACCACGAGCCAGAGCACAGCGACGGCGCCATCGACGAGCTGCTTGCGGCGGCGCGCCAGCAGGCCCGCCTCGGCGGACCCGCGCGGCCCGTCGAGGTCCTGGCAGCGCACGAGGGCATGAAGCTGACTCTTTGATGCGAGGAGATCGTATGGTGTCGCGTTCCAGACTGGCGTTGCTATGCGCCCTGCTTCTGCCGATCGCGCTGGCGGCGCAGGGGCGATCGCAGGACACCCGCCCCGGCATTGCCGTCCTGCCGTTCGACAACGGCGGCTCATACGGTCAGGGCAAGGAGGACTTTGACGCGCTGCAGAAGGGGATCGCGGGGATGCTGATCTCCGAGCTCGGGCAAAACCCCTCGGCCCGCGTGGTCGAGCGCGAGGACATTCAGAAGCTGCTCGAGGAGCAGAACCTGGCCGCCGCCGGCCGCGTCGATCCCCAGAGCGCGGCGAAAATCGGCAAGCTGGTCGGCGCGCGCTACGTGGTACTCGGCAGCTTCATCGACTTCTACGGCGACTTCCGCGTCGACGTGCGGCTGGTGAACGTGGAGACCAGCGAGATCGTGAAAGTCGAGTCGAACCGCGCGCAGCGCGACCACCTCTACGACATCATCAAGAACGTCGCGACGCAGCTGATGAAGGACGCGAACCTTCCCCCCCTCGCGAGGCCGGCGTCCGACCAGCGGATGGGGCGCCAGGTCCCGACCGAGGCGCTCACCTTCTACTCGCGCGCCCTCCTATACCAGGACCGCGGGCAGCGGGACAAGGCGGTCGAGATGTATCAGCGCGCCATCGCGGTCTTCCCGGAGTACAGCGAAGCCGCCGAGGGGCTCAAACGGCTGAAGACCTCGTGATGCGGTGAGATACGTCCTGCTGCACACCCCCACCTGGCAGGCGGGAAGCTTGGCGCAAGTCCTAGACGGCGCCCAAGTCGAGCGATGTGAGGTCCGGCTGCTGCGCGACGTGGCCGTGGACGACCGCCCGACGGTGCTGGTGCTCGATCCGGACAACCGCTCGCTGTTTCCACTCGACGCGCTCCGTGCCCTGGTGGACGCCGGCGGCTCGATCGTGGCGCTCGGCCGCCCCGGCGAAGCGGAGGTCCCGCAAGAGATCCCGGTCGAGCTGCTCGCCGGGTTCGTGCGTCATCCGGCGGGCCCGCGGGAGTTCTTGGTCGCCATCCGGAGCGGGTTCCGCGAGGCGGCTGCGCGCGCCGAGACCGCCCGCGCCCGCGCGGAAGCGGCCACGCGCAGCCGCGAGATCGGCGAGCTGACCCGGATCGGCGTCGCCCTGGGCACGGAACGCGACCTCAAGACGTTGCTCGACCTCATCCTGACGCAGGCGCGCCGCATCACCTGGTCGGATGCGGGAAGCCTCTACCTGGTCGAGACGAACGAGCAGGGGACGAAGCGGCTCCGCTTCCGCCTGACCCAGACGTTCTCCAAGCCCGAGGCGCCCTACGTCGAGTTCACCATCCCGGTCGATCGCACCAGCCTCGCGGGCTACACCGCGACCACCGGCGAGGCGCTCGTCATTGATGACGCGTACTTCCTGCCGCCCGACGTCGAGTACTCGATCAACCGCTCCTTCGACGAGCGCCACGGCTACCGCACCAAGTCGATGCTCGTGATCCCGATGAAGGACCACAAGGAGGACGTCATCGGCGTGCTCCAGCTCATCAACCGGAAGCGCCAGTTCGATGCGGTGCTCTCGACGCCGGCCGACGTGGAGCAGCAGGTCGTGCCGTACTCGCGCCGCACGGTGGAGCTCGTCACGGCGCTCGCCGGGCAGGCGGCGGTGGCAATCGAGAACAGCCGGCTGTACGAGGACATCGAGCGCCTGTTCGAAGGGTTCGTGCTCGCCGCCGTGACGGCGATCGAGCAGCGGGACCCGACGACGTTCGGCCACAGCGGGCGCGTCGCGGGGATGACGGTGAAGCTGGCCGAGACGGTGGGCCGAGCCACGAACGGCGCCTTCCGCAACGTCGCCTTCACGCGCGAGCAGCTGCGGGAGATCCGGTACGCCGGGCTGCTGCACGATTTCGGCAAGGTCGGCGTGCGCGAGCAAGTGCTCGTCAAGGCGAAGAAGCTGTACCCGCAGGACCTCGCGCTGATCCGGCAGCGCTACGCCTTCCTGCAGCGCACCGCGGAGCGCGACTTCTGGCGGCGCCGGGCGGAGTTCCTGGAGCAGGCGGGCCGCACGGGCTACGAGCAGTTCCTGGCCGAGCTCGAGACGACGCATCGCCGGGAGCTGGCCGAGCTCGGGCGATTCGTGGACCTGGTGACGCAGGCGAACGAGCCCACCGTCCTTCCGGAGCAACGCTCGGGGGACCTGCTCGGCCTCGCCGGGAAGACGTACCAAGACATCACGGGTCAGCTCCAACCGTACCTGACGGAGGAAGAAGTCCGCTTCCTCACGATTCCCCAGGGCAGCCTGGACCACGCGGAGCGGCTCGAGATCGAGAGCCACGTCAGCCACACGTATCGGTTCCTGCAGCAGATCCCCTGGACCCGCGAGCTGCAGCAGATCCCGCTCATCGCCTACGGGCATCACGAGAAGCTGGACGGCCGCGGCTACCCGCGGGGCGTGACGGGGGAGGCCATCCCGATCCAGACGCGCATGATGACGATCAGCGACATCTACGACGCGCTGACCGCGGCCGACCGCCCCTACAAGCCCGCGGTCGCGCCGACGCGGGCGCTCGACATCATGCAGAACGAGGTCAAAGGGGGCCAGCTCGACGACCGCCTGTTCCAGGTGTTCGTCGAAGCCAAGGTCTTCGAAGCCTCGGGCTGACTCACCGGCCCGCGAGCAGCCGCAACGAGACCAGCAGCAGGAACACGCCGAACATCCGCCGCAGCGTCAAGTCGGAGATCGACCCGGCGAGCTTCGCACCGATCAGCGCGCCGACAAACAGCCCGGCTGCAATGACGGCGGCGTACGGGACGTTGACCTCGCCGCGCCGGTAGTACTCGATCGTCCCCAGCAGGCCCACCGGGAGGAGCAGCGCCGCGAGGGAGGTGCCGTTTGCCGCGTGCTGACTCTGCTTGAGCAGCAGCATCAGCCCCGGGATGATCACGATCGCCCCTCCCACGCCGAATAGGCCCGACACGATGCCGGCCGCGACGCCCATCACGCTCACTATGACCCACGTCATCGCTCGCCTCCTCGCTCTGGTGCACCCCAGCCGCCGCCGCCTGGGGTCTCGATGCGGAGCACATCGCCGGGCGCGAGGAGCGCCCGCGCCTTGGGCGCGAGGAGCGCTCCGTTCAGCGAGTTTCGCCCCGGGACGCCGGGGCCCCCGCCCGCCACCCCGCTCGGGGCATGGCCGCGACGCTCGGTCACGATGTTGGCCTCCATCGGCACCAACGCTGCAAACTCGCGAACGACGCCGTCCCCCCCCATCCACTTCCCTACGCCGCCCGAGTGCGGGCGCAGGGCATACGTCCGCACGCGCACCGGCAGCTCCATCTCCAGCACTTCCACCGGCGTGTTCCGGGTGTTCGACATCCCCACGTGTACGGCCGACGGCCCGTTGGCTCCGCGGCTCGCTCCCTGGCCGCCGCCGATCGTCTCGTAGTAGGTCCACGCCTCCCCGTCTCCCCCTCCCCCGAACGTGACGTTGTTCATGGTCCCCTGTCCCTGCGCCGGGACGGGCCATCCGCCACTGGCGAGGGCGAGCTGGACGGTGTCGGCGATGCGCTGCGACGTCTCCACGTTCCCCGCCGCGACGGCGCTGGGGTAGCGCGCGTTGACGAGACATCCGGCCGGCGCGGTGACCCGCACGGCGCGCTGGATGCCGGCGTTCGTGGGAATGTCGGCCGGCAGCAGCGTGCGCACGACGAACAGGACGGCGGAGCGGGTCACCGCGAGGGGGCAGTTGACGTTCCCCCGAGCGGCGGGGGCGGTGCCCGTGAAATCGGCGTGGAACACGCCGTCTCGTACATCGACGCGCACCGTGATCGGCAGGTCCGCCGTGTCGACCCCATCGCCCTCGAGCCAGTCGGTCGCCACGAGTCCGTCCGCGGGCAAGCGGGACAGGGCCGCACGCGTCCGGCGCGCCGCGTAGCCGATCAGGTCGCGCGCCGCCGCCGCCACGGCCGGCCAGCCGTAGCGGGCAGCGAGGGCGCGCAAGCCCTCTCCTCCCCGGGCCGTCGCGGCGCGCTGCGCGGCGAGGTCACCGCGCCGCACCTCGGGCGTGCGCACGCTCGCGAGGAACGACCGCTCCACCTCGGGGGTGAGGCGCGCCGGCGGAATGATCACACCCTCCTCCTCGAGCGTGCGCGCCCCCGCCGGCATGCTCCCCGGCTCGGTGCCGCCGACGTCCGAATGATGGGCGCGCACGGCGCTATAGGCGCTGACGGCGCCTCCCTCCTCCACCGCCACCGCCTCGATGAGGGTCACATCGGGTAGGTGCGAGCCCCCCGCGTACGGATCGTTCAGGATGAACAGCTCCCCCGCCTGCGGGTCGAGCGCGCGGATCGCCGCTACCGCGTCCGTCAGGGCACCCAGATGAACCGGGATGTGGGCGGCCTGGGCGATCATTTCCCCGTTGGCGTCGAATAGCGCGGCCGAGCAGTCGCGCCGCTCGCGGATGTTGGGCGAGAGGGCGGAGCGGACGAGCACCAGCCCCATTTCCTCGGCGATCGAGGCGAAGGCATGGGACATGACCTCGAGGCCGACCGCGTCGAGCTTCATCGGCGTTTGACGAGCAGCGCGCCCGAGGGGTGCACGCGCCCGCGCCACCCCGGCTCGAGCAACGCGGTCGCATCCCCGCCGGCGAGGATGGCGGGCCCCTCGATCGTGACCCCGCTCGCGAGCGCGTCGGCCGGCCACACGTCGGCCTTGAGGCGCTGGCCGCGCACCGTAATCGCGCGGCGCGCGACGGGGGCCCTCGCGCCCGCTCCCGGACGGCCCGCACCGACGAAGCGCGGCGCGGGCGCAGGGCGCTGCGCGACGACGCGCAGGTTCACGAGCTCGATCCCTTGACCGGTGCCGGCGTGCCCGTAGCGCGCGAGATGGGCGTGCACGAAGGCGTCCTCCAGCCGAAACGGCTCCGGATGGACGACCGGGATGGTCAACTCGTGTCCTTGACCCGTGAACCGGCAGTCCGCCAGGCGCGTCAGGACGGCGCCGGGGAGCTCGGCGGTGGCGCGCGCGACGAGCGGTGCGAAGGCCGCTGCCAAGTCGTCGCGCGTGAGGCCGCTCATGGGACGATGGCACGACGCCAGCAGCTCCACCTGCTCCGCCGCCGCGGCCAGGCCGAGCGCGCTCAGCGCTCCGGCGTGCGGCGGAATCACCACCCGGCTCATCCCGAGCGCGTCGGCCAGCGCACACCCGAAGAGCGGCCCCGCCCCACCGAACGGCAGGAGCGCCATGCCCCGCGGGTCCACGCCGCGCGCCAGGCTGACGCGCTTGAGCGCGCGGGCCATTACCGCCGTCGCCACCTCCACGATGCCCGCGGCCACGCCCGGCGCGTCGCGCCGCCCCACGCGGCCCAGCGTCGCCACGGCCGCTTCCGCGGCGGCGAAATCGAGTCGCACGTCGGCGGCCAGGGGGTGCGCGACGTCGAGCCAGCCGAGGAGGAGACAGGCGTCCGTCACGGTGGGTCGCGTGCCGCCCCGTCCGTAGCAGGCGGGACCCGGGACCGCCCCCGCACTCTCGGGTCCCACCTTGAGCGCGCCGCCGTCGTCCTTCCACGCGATGCTCCCGCCCCCAGCGCTCACGGTCTCGATCAGGACGGAGGGCAACGCCAGCGGCACACCGGCCACGGCACCGAGACCATCGGCGAGCGGCGCGCCGTTCACGATGAGACCGGCGTCGGCGCTCGTTCCGCCCATGTCGAGCGTGAGCAGGTCGGGCGCGCCGACCGCTTCGCCCACGAGCCGCGCGCCCACGACGCCGCCGGCGGGCCCCGAGAGCGCGAGCGCGGCCGCGCGGGTGGTGGCGGCCCCAGGGACGAGCGACCCTCCGCTCGACGTCATGATCCGGAGCTCTGGGATTCCGCGGCGGCGCACTTCGACGGCCGTGCCGGCCAGGTACGCCGCCACCCGGGGCCGCAGGTACGCCTCCACCGTGGTCGTGCTGGTCCGCTCGTACTCGCGGAACAGGGGCAGGACCTCGTGGCTCGCGACGACCGGAATCCCCGGGAGCGCGGCGCGCAGCGCACCGGCGAGCAGCGCCTCGTGAGTCGGGTGCCGGAAGGCGAAGAGCAACGCAACGGCGACAGCCTCGGGTTCGAGGGCGCGGACCAGCGCGACGACGCGCGTCACTTCCTCCTGGGGCAGCGCCACCAGCACGCCCGCGGGCCCCATCCGTTCCGCGACGCCCACGACGTGCTCGCGCGTCACGAGCGGCGGGGGATGATCGCGCGCGAGATCGTACAGCTCGGGCCGGTCCTGGCGCCGCAGCCACAGCAGGTCCTCGAATCCGCGCGTCGCGACCAGCGCCACGCGCGCGCCGCGGCGCTCGAGCAACACGTTCGTCGCGATCGTGGTGCCGTGAATCAAGAGCTCGATGCCGGTCCTCTGCAGCGCATCCAGCGCGTGAAACAGGCCCGTGGCCGGCTCGTCGGGGGTGCTCGCCACCTTCCGGACCTCGAGCGCGCCGTCACCCCCCAGCGCGACGAGGTCGGTGAACGTGCCGCCGACGTCGACGCCGACCCTCATTGACGGCGCCGTGATCGCCAGGCGTCCACCGCCAACACGCCGGCGAGCCCCAGCGTCGCCGCCACCGCCAGCGTTCCCACCCAATCGCCCCACCGCACGTATGGCGTCGTCACGTCGCTGGTGCGCAGGTGATTCGCCACGACCGCCTCGGTTTCGAGCCGGGACGCATCGTACGTGGTGCCGAACGGATCTACGAACTCCGAGATCCCGGAATTCGCCGCGCGGGCCACGCCCATGCGCGTCTCGATCGCGCGCAGCACCAGGTGCGACGCGTGCTGCAGCGGGGCGCTGGTCCGGCCGAACCACGCGTCGTTGGTGATGTTGACGAGGAAATCGGCGCCCGAGCGCCGGTAGGCGCGGGGCAGGTCCTCGAACGCCGACTCGTAGCAGATGAGCACGCCGAAGCGGCCCCCCGCGGCCGCGTACACCGGCAGGCCCCGGCCCTTACCGAAGCCGCCGAACCATTGCAGGTGGATCCAGCGCGGCGGAATGAAGGGCACGCGCTCGACGATGGGGACGAGGTAATGCTTGTCGTACACGGGGTACGGGGCGCGACGGCCCAGCGAATCGTAGAAGAACGCCGCATTGAAGTAATCGTACGACTGGCGACCGTGAAACTCCACGTCCAAGCCCCCGGTGAGGATCGGCACACCCAGGGCGCTCGCGAGCTGGGCCACGCGCTCGTCCCACTGCGGTCGATTCACGAAGTATCCCGGGATGGCGGCTTCGGGCCAGACGAGCAACCCCAGGTGGTCCCGCGCGGCGAGCTGGCGTGACAGCGTGACGAGCTTCGCAACGACGGAATCTTCGTGGCCCGGGGCCCACTTCTCCCAAAACCCCTCGTTGGGCTGCACCAGGCCGATGGTGCCGAGCTCGCGCGTCGGGAGCGTGCGCTCGCGCCACGCGCCGTAGACCGCCGCTGCGGCGAGGGTCGCAGCGACCGGCACGAGGCGACGCGCCACCGCGCGGCGGGCCCCCACCACCGGGAGCAGCCCTTCCACGATCATGACGTTGCACCACGCCAACCACAGTGTGACGCCCCGGGCGCCCGCGAGGTCCGCCCATTGCACCAGGAGTGGCGCGTCGGCGAGCGAGGTCCCGAGTCCGAGCCACGGGAACCGGACATCCCCCTGGTGGCCGATGGCCCACTCCACCGCGGTCCAGACCACCGGGAAGACGATCCAGAGCGGCGCTCGCGGCACGTGCAAGCGCACGCGCACGACGAACCAGAACAGCACACCGCTCCACAGCGCCTCGACCGTGACGGTCGCCAGGTACCCGAGGGCGGACAGCGGGGTGAAGTGCCACAGCGCGACGATCATCCAGTACAAGACGACCGCCTGGGTGGCGAACCCGTACCAGAACCCGACGCGAAACGCGCCTCGGGGGTCCTCCTCGCGCACGGCCTGACGGATCAGCAGCACCGCCGGAGCGAGGGCCACGAAACTCAGGATCGGCAGGCTGAGGGGTGGGTAGCTCGCCCCGAGCGCAACGGCTCCGAGCACAATCGGGGCGATCGCGCGGCGCGGGGGACCGATCACAGAATCACGTCACGCCCCTCATCGGCCGAGCGGTACACGGCATCCACGACTTGCTGCAGGAGCAGCTGGTCTCGGGGAGGTGGGGCATTGACGTCGCCCTTGATCACCGCCAGAAAGTACGTCCATTCGGCGCGATACGACTGGGCGAACTGTGTCTCCCGGCTGATGGCGCCGGTCGGCGTGACGTCGGTGGGCACGCCGTGCACGTCCTTGATGATGCGCAGCGGCTGGATGGCGGCCGACCCCTTGCTGCCGACCAGGTCGAACCAGAAGCGCTCGCCTTCCCCCAGGTGGCGCCAGCTCACGTCGACCGAGAGCAGCAGGCCGGTCTCGCAGACGACCAGGGCCGAGCCCATCTCCTCCACGCTGTCGGGCCCCGCGGGCCGCAGCACGTGCGCCGACACGCGCTTGGGTGCCGGCCATCCTGCGAGCCACAGGCCGAGGTCGAAGAGGGTGACGCCGAGGTCGAGCACGGCGCCGCCGCCGGACTCCTGTCGCCGCAGCCGCCAGGGCGCGAGCTGCCGCGGGGGCTGGAAGGTGTGCCAGCCGCCGCGGATCGCCTGCAGGGTGCCGAGGTCGCCCCCGGCGAGGAAGCTCCGTACCGCCTGGACGTCCGAGCGGAAGCGATGGTTCATCCCGACGATCACCCGCTTGCCATAGCGCTCGCTGGCCTTGAGAACCCGCTCGACGCCCGCGGCGCTGAGCGCGAGCGGACGCTCGCACAGCACGTGCAAGCCGGCCGACAGCGCCGCCACGACATGGATCTCATGGAGATGGTTCGGGGTGCAGACGAGCGCCGCGTCGGCGCGCGCGTAGCGCAGCACCTCCTCGATATCGTCGTAGGCGTCGGGGACCTGGAAGCGAGCGGCGAGCGCGTGGGCCTTGGAGGAATCATTGTCGCAGATGGCCGCGACCTCGACCCCCTGGAGGCGCCGCAACGCGGGGAGATGGGCGACCTGGGCGATGGCGCCGGCGCCCACCACGACGACGCGCACCAGCTCGCTCATCGCGTGCCCGCCCAGCGATAGCGTGCTCCGGCGGTCAGCGCCACGGTGGACAGGCCGCTCGCCACGACCCCGCGCCCGTCGAGGGCGAAGCGCCAGCGTCCCGACCCGAACTCCGCTCCGAGCGTGCCGTTCAAGCCGGCCGTAATCGCGTTGAGGGCGTCCTGGACGAACGTGCCGTTGATCGCCGGCCCGCTGCCGTGGCGCACGTGCACGCTCAACCCCAGCCCCATGTACGCGGTCACGGCCTGGCCCTGGGGCATCACGTATTGGAGATCGAGGTCCCCCGTGAGGTCACTCCAGGTGATCCGCCCGAGGTCGATGGAATCTTCCCCGAGCGGGTCGATGACGACGCTCTTCACGCGTTGCGCGAAGCGCTGGAGCGCGGCGCCGCTCAAGTCGGCCTGGAAGTACGAGGCGCCGACCAGCACGCGGATGCTCGGGGCTACGCGCCCGAAGTCCACGCGCAGCCCGGCGGTACGCGTTCCTCGGATGTCGGTGCCGGCGAGGACGCCGACGTCGATCCCGACGGCGCTCGCCACGAGGTTTTCAGAAGAGAACTGCTCGAGGATCTTTTGGGCGGTCAGGCGGTCGGCCGGTCCGGCGGTCTGAAGGAGCAGGACCAAGCCGACCGCCTGACCGACTGTCCGCCCGACCGCCCTAGTACAGCCGCGCAACCGTCGTCCCCGGGAAGTACGCGGCCAGGATGGCGCGCTCGTCCTGCCCCGCGCGCGCCCGTCCCACCGCGCCCCACTGGCAGAAGCCCACGCCGTGTCCCCAACCCGCCCCCGCCGCCACCACGCGGGTCACCTGCCCCCCGTCCCGCGTGACGAAAAGCTGGAACGCCTGGCTCCCGAGCGCCCGCTCCGCCTCGGGGCGGAGGACGTTGCGCACGTCGGGCCCCGGCACCCGGACGTCGCCGCGCGGGAACACGATCCGCAGCTCCCCGGCCCGCCCGGAGGGGGTCGTGCGGCTCACCGCGATGTCGGTGATGCGCTGCAGCCCATCCCCCCCCACGTTCATCACCGCCGGAAGCGTCCGCGACAATATAGCGCGCAGCGTCGAGGCATCCCACTCCTCGCGCCAGCGGAAGCGCGGCGAGATATCGCAGTAATAGCGTCCGCCGCCGCTCGCGTCCGAGACGGAGCGCAGGTAGGGGCGCGGCGCCGCGGTCTTGAACGCTTCCTCGACGCCCGCCGTGCGGGAGCCGCACGTCGAGTGGAAGTAGGCGTCGATCAGGTCGCCGTGGTAGACGAGCACCTGCCCCGCGGTCACCCGGACAGCGTCCCAGGCCTGCGGCGTTTCGCTCGCCACGCCGCCGTACACCTGGTCTCGCACGTCCGCGAAGGCGTCCAGGCCTTGGGCTTCCCAGCGCCCGCGATTCCTCAGGGCGAAGGTGCGGGAGACGATCGCCTGCGCGTCGAGCGCCGCGCGCTCCTCGGGGCGACGGGGGCCCATCTCGGCCGCGATGACGCTCGCGAGGTAGCCGTCCACGGGCACGCGGTTCACGAGGAGCAGGCCGGCCGCGCCGCCCACGACGTCGAGCCGCCCGCGGTAGCCGCGTCCCTCCGCGACGGCGAACCGGTTCTCGGTCACGTTCACGGCGAAGATCCCGGCGTGCGGCTCGCTGGTCGAGCCGTCGGGCCGCAGCAGCCGCACGCCGGCCCCGTCGGCAACCGCGGTCCAGCGGGCACCCGCGGGGATGGAGCCGATCGGCTGGCCGGTCGCGTCGTCGGTGAGGATCAGCTCGCCCCCGTCGTCGCCGCCCAGCGTGACGCTGGGCCGCCCCGCCGTCAGGCCGATCCGCAGCTCCGGCTCGGCCCCGACCGCCGGCACGCTGGGGCGCGCGCAGGCCGCCGCGAGCGCGGCGAGCGCCGCGGGGACGCTAGCGACCCAGCGCCTGCGCCAGGGCTGCGTCCAGCTCCGTAACCGTGTGTGCGATATCCGCATCCGTATGCGCGCTGGAGACGAACCCCGCTTCGAACGCCGACGGCGCGAGGAAGATCCCGCGCTCGAGGGCGGCCCTGTGCCAGCGCGCGAACAGCGCCGTATCGGCGCGCTTCGCCTGCGCGAAGTCGCGCACGGGACCGGCCGTGAAGTACACGCCCCAGAGCGAGCCGGCATGCCCCACCGTCACGGGCACGCCGCGCCGCCGGGCGGCGTCCCCTATACCCGCCACGAGCCGCGCGGTTCGGCGCTCGAGCGCGTCATAGAAGCCGGGGGCGCCGGTCTCCCCGAGCGTCGCCAGACCCGCCGCCATGGCGACGGGATTCCCGGAGAGCGTCCCTGCCTGATAGACCGGCCCTTCGGGCGCGATCAGCCGCATCAGCTCGGCGCGTCCGCCGTAGGCGCCGACCGGCATCCCACCTCCGATGATCTTGCCGAGGGTGGTGAGGTCGGGACGCACCGAGAGCCGCTCCTGGGCACCGCCCGCGGCCACCCGGAAGCCGGTCATCACTTCGTCGAAGATGAGGAGCGCGCCCACGCGGTCGCACGCCGCGCGCAGCGCCGGATGAAACTCGGGGTCGGGCGGGATGAAGCCCGCGTTCCCGACGTACGGCTCGACGATCACCGCCGCGATCTCATCCCCGCGGCGCCGCAGCACCTCCTCGACCGCGGCGACGTCGTTGAACGGCGCGGTGAGCGTGAGACCAGCCAGCGCTCCCGGCACGCCCGGGCTGTCGGGCAGGCCGAGCGTGGCGACGCCGCTTCCCGCCTTCACGAGGAAGCTGTCGCCGTGCCCGTGGTAGCAGCCGTCGAACTTGAGGACGACCTCGCGCTTGGTCGCGGCGCGGGCGAGGCGGACCGCGGCCATGGTCGCCTCCGTGCCGCTGCTCACGAACCGGACCATCTCGATCGACGGCATGCGCCGCCGTACCAGCTCCGCGAGCTCGACCTCCGCCTCGCACGGCGCGCCGTACGACCAGCCGCGCTGCGCCGCCGTGCGGATGGCCTCGAGGACCGCGGGGTGGGCGTGCCCGAGGATGAGGGGGCCCCACGAGCACACGTAGTCGAGGTAGGTCTTGCCGTCGACGTCGGTGAGCCGCGCTCCCTGGGCGCGCGCTACGAAGAACGGCGTCCCGCCCACCGCGCGAAACGCCCGCACGGGCGAGTTCACCCCCCCGGGGAGCACGGCGCGCGCCCGGTCGAACAGCTCGGCCGAGCGGCTCACGTCAACGCGACCGCCCGGAAGTCGTAGTCTTCGCTGGCCGTGAGACGCACCTTGAGGAAGCTGCCGACCTCGGCCCACCCGCCGTTCACGACGTACGTGACGCCGTCGACGTCGTCTGCCTGCCACGGGACCCGGGCCACATGCGTCGTCCCCGGTGCGCCCCCGTCTTCATCGGGATCGGCGATCCGGTCCACCAGCGCCAGAGCGTCGCGCCCCACGAAGCGCGTCAGCCGCTCGGCCGAAATGGCGCGCTGCACCTCGAGCAGCTCCTCCAGCCGCTCGCGCTTCACCTCATCCGGGACGTCGTCCGCATACTGCGCCGCCCGCGTCCCCTCTTGGGGCGAGTAGGCGAACGCTCCGAGCCGGTCGAACTGCACCTCCTCGAGGAAGGCGAGCAGCGCGCGGAAATCTCCGTCGGTCTCCCCGGGGAAACCGACGAGGCAGGTCGTCCGCAGGGCGAGGTCGGGGATCGCGCCCCGCAGCCAGGCGACCTTGCGCCGCAGCGTATCGCGCCGCTCCGGCCGGCGCATGCGCTCGAGCATCCGGTCACTCGCGTGCTGGATCGGGATGTCGAGGTAGGGGACGATGCGCGACTCACCCCCGATCAGGGCGACGAGGCGCTCGGTCAGGCCGGCCGAGTAGACGTACAGCAGCCGGTACCAGGGGACGGAGGTGTCGCGCAGCAGCGCCTCGAGCAGGTCGGGCAGCTTGGGGCCCGCGGGCCCGAGGTCGCGTCCGTAGTGCCCCAGGTCCTGCGCCACCAGGTTGATCTCTCGCGCGCCTTGGGCCTCGAGCTGTTGCGCTTCCCGCACCAATCGCTCGAGGGGCTCGGTGCGATGCTTGCCGCGCATCAGGGGGATGGCGCAGAACGCGCACGTGTGGTCGCAACCCTCCGAGATCTTGAGGTAGCGCACGTGCGGCGCGGCGCCGAGGAACTGCCGCACCCCCGGATGCCGGGCGACGGGGTCGGCGAGCAGCCCGCGCTCGGCGAGCGCGGGCACGAGGTGGTGCAGGTCGGAGAACCCGAGGAACAGATCCACCTCGGGGATCTCGGCCGCGAGCTCCTGCCGGTAGCGCTGCACGAGACAGCCGACTGCGACGACCGCCTTCACCACACCGTCCTGCTTCAGTCGGGCGGCGCCGAGGATGGCGTCGATCGACTCCTGCTTCGCCGCGTCGATGAACCCGCAGGTGTTGACCAGGATGACGTCGGCGTGGGGGAGGTCCGGGGTAATCACCGCGCCGTGGCCTACCAGCTCGCCCACCAGACGCTCGGAGTCGACGGTGGCCTTGTCGCAGCCCAGGGAGATGACGCCGAGCTTCATCCCCGGTAGTTCCCGAACTTGAGCTCGATCCCCCAGTCCTGCCCTCGCAGGAAAGCGATGACTTGTTGCAGCTCGTCTTTCGAGGGGGCTTGCACGCGGATCTCATCGCCCTGGATCGACGCCTGGGCCTTCTTGAACTTCTGGTCCTTGATCGCCTTGACGATCGCTTTCGCCTTCTCGAGCGGGATGCCCTGGGTGAGCTTGATCTCGCGGCGCACGGTGTCGTTCGCGGCGGGGGTGACGGCGCCCAGCTCCAGGTTCTTCACGGGCACGCCGCGCTTGATCAGCTTCGACTGCAGGACGTCGAACAGCGCCTTCATCTTGAAGTCATCGTCGGCGACGAGCGTGAGCGCCGCGGTGGCGCGGTCGAACGCGATCGCCGCCTTCGACCCTTTGAAGTCGTAGCGCTGCGCGAGCTCCTTGCTCGCCTGGTTGACGGCGTTGTCGACTTCCTGGAGATCAGCGCCGGTGGAGACGTCAAATGAGGCAGGGTTCGCCATGGGGAAGAATATAAGGGTGCGCAGTGCGCGGTTACACCGGAGCACCCGCGCACCGCGTACCGCGCACTGCGTCGGTTAGAAGAGGAAGCTCTCCAGCGCCCTGGCTCTCGAGACGTGTCGCAGGCGGGCCAGCGCCTTTTCCTTTATCTGGCGCACCCGCTCGCGCGTGATGCCAAGCAGCGAGCCGATCTCTTCGAGCGTCATCGGCTCCTGGCCGTCGAGCCCGAAGTAGAGCCTCAGGATCTTCGCCTCGCGCTCCTTCAGCGTCTTGAGCACTTCTTCGATCGACTCGGTGAGCGCGTGCTCGAAGATCTCGTCGTCGGGACCGGGATTCTGCGTGTCGGGCAGGTAATCGAGGAGCTTGTTGTCTTCGCCGGGGGTGAGGGGAGCGTCGAGGGAGAGGTGCGCCTGGGAGATCGAGAGGGTCTTCGCGACCTCTTCCTGGGAGATATCCATCCCCTCGGCGATCTCCTCGACGGTGGGCTCGCGACCCAGTTCCTGGAGCAGGGAGGCCGAGCGCTTGCCGATGCGATGCAAGGTGCCCGCGCGATTCAGCGGCACCCGTACGATGCGTGATTGCTCCGCCAGCGCCTGGAGGATCGCCTGGCGGATCCACCACACCGCGTACGAGATGAACTTGATCCCCTTGGTCTCGTCGAACTTGTGCGCGGCGCGGATCAACCCCAGGTTGCCCTCGTTGATGAGGTCCGACAGCGACACCCCCTGGTTCTGGTACTTCTTGGCGACTGAGACCACGAACCGGAGGTTCGAGCGGACCAGCTTGTCGAGTGCTTCGGGGTCGCCCAGCTTGATGCGTTGAGCGAGCGTCACCTCCTCGCGGCGCGTGATCAGCGGATACTGGCTGATCTCCCGGAGGTACTGGTCCAGCGACCCCTCGTCGTACGACGACCGTTTCGCCGCGTTCAGTTGCATGGCGTGGTTAACCCTCCACCAAGGCAAGACGCCGCATCGCCCCTAGTCTTCCCTGGCGCGCGCCGACGGCGGGGACGCGGCCACGGTTCTCTGCTAGTCGAGGCCCGTGCTCAATGGATGATCGAGCCGAGCCGGCGCCAGCGAATATCGGTCAGCCAGGGCAGCGCGTCGCGCGCCTCCCGGTCGTAGCTGAAGTACACCACCCACGGCCGTCCCTTCACGGCCGTCGCGTCCACGAAGCCCCAATAGCGCGAATCGGACGAGTTATCCCGGTTGTCGCCCAGCACGAAGTACTTGCCGGCGGGCACGGCGAGCGGTCCCCAATTGTCGCGTGTGGGATGGACGCCGCGCGCGTCGTCGGGCACCCCGGCGAAGTAGTCGCGCTGCCAGGTGAATTCGGGATCCGTGACATCGCGGGCCGGCTCGACGCGCTGCACGTACGGCTCCTGCAGCCGCCGACCGTTGACCCAGACCTGGCCCCCGCGCATCTCCACCGTATCCCGCGGGACGCCGATCACGCGCTTCACATAGTTCTGCTCGGGGTTGCGCGGATAGGCGAACACGATCACCTCTCCGCGCCGCGGGCTCTCGAAGCCGGGGACGCGGGTCTTGATGCCGGGAATCTGGGCGCCGTACACGGCCTTGTTGACGAACAAGAAGTCCCCGACGAGGAGTGTCCGCTCCATACTGCCTGAGGGGATCGTGAAGGCTTCGACGAGGAAGGTCTTGATGATGACGAAGAGGACGAACGCCATGCCCACCGAGCGCATCCAACTGTCGAACCAACGCGACAGTTTCGACTGGCGCTTCTCCGGGGGGTGATCGGTAGCCGGCGTCGCGTGCTCGCCGGAGCCGCTCCACGGGGCCCCCAAATCATGCATGCCTCGTACGTTAGCCAGGGGGCCCGGACGGCGCAACGGTGATCGCCCACCCCCGGGCCCTACCCCACCCACGGATCCGGGCGGCGAACGCCTCGGGAGGGTCCGGGTGATCGACGCGGGCGGCGACGCACGCCGCGCTCCCCTCGCACTCGACCCGCTGCCAGCGCACGGTCGCCTGAGGCAACTCGGCGAGCGACGTCCGCCCGAGCGGCGACCCGCCGGTGGCAAGGATGATCACCAGGGATTCGTGAGCCACGACGGACACGCTAACGCCACCCGCGGCCCACGGCGTCACCGGATCGTTGCGGCGGTGAGCGAATCCACGCGCCTCCCGAGCGCTCCCCCATCCCTTCGGGCAAGGGTGCGTCATGGGAGCGGGTCGTAGGTGTCGATCTGGGCCCGCTGCAGCTTCCCGGAGAAGTCCACGTACACGACTTTGGTCTCCGAGTAGAACTCGTAGACCTCCCAGCCCCCTTCCCGGTGTCCGTTTCCCGTCTGCTTCACGCCGCCGAACGGCAGGTGCGCTTCCGCGCCGATCGTCGGGGCGTTGACGTAGGTGATCCCGGTGTCGAGATCCGTCATCGCCTGGAACGCGGCGTTGACGTTCCGCGTGTAGAGCGCGCTCGAGAGACCGTAGCGCACGTCGTTGTTCACGCGGATCGCTTCGTCGAGCGAGCCCACCCTGATGACCGACAGCACGGGGCCGAAGATCTCCTCCTGCTCCACCCGCATCCCGGGCTTGACTCCCGCGAGGAGCGTGGGCTCGTAGAACCAGCCACAGTCGAGCGCTTTGCTGCCGGGCCGCTTCCCTCCGATCAAGACCGCCGCCCCTTCCCGTTTGGCGATCTCCACATAGGACTCGGACTTTACGCGGGCCGCTTCGTGGATCAGCGGCCCCAGGTCGGTCCCCTCCTCGAGCCCCGGACCCAAGCACAGGCGCGCCGCCCGGTCGGCTACCATCTGGAGGAAGCGGTCGTGGATGTTCTCGTGGAGAATGAGGCGGCTCGTCGCCGTACAACGCTGGCCGGTGGTGCCGAACGCGCCCCACAGCACGCCCTCGAGCGCCAGATCCAGGTCGGCATCGTCCAGCACGATCGTGGCGTTCTTGCCGCCCATCTCGAGGGAGAGGCGTTTGTGCATCCGACCGCAGGTGGCCCCGATCTCCGCGCCCGTTGCCGTCGATCCGGTGAACGAGATCACCTGCACGTCCGGGTGCTCGACCAGCGCCTTCCCCGCCTCGCCACCCTGCCCGTGAACCAGCTGGAACACCTCAGGAGGCAGTCCCGCCTCGAGCAGCAGCTCGACCAGGAGCTGCGCGGAGTGGGGCACGTCCTCCGAGGGCTTCCAGATGATCGCGTTTCCACAGAGCAGCGCCGGGAAGATCTTCCACGTCGGGACGGCGAGAGGGAAGTTGAATGGCGTGATGATGCCCGCCACCCCAATCGGCCGGCGGTAGCTCATCGCCCACTTGCTCCGGAGCTCCGAGGGGACGGTGCGGCCGAACAAACGCCGCCCCTCGGTGTGCGCGTAGTAGGCGGTGTCGATCCCCTCCTGCACGTCGCCCCGCGTCTCGAGCAGGACCTTGCCCATCTCCCGCGTCATGGCCCGGGCCAGCCGCTCCTGGTCCCTCACCAGGAGATCGCCGACCCGCTGGAGCACCTGCCCGCGCAGCGGGGCGGGAGTCCGGGACCACTGAGCGAAGCCGCGCTGCGCCGACGCGGCTGCGCGGCGCACGTCTTCGGGACCAGACCGTGGGAACCGCCCGATGATGTCGTTCCAATCCGCGGGGTTGCGGTTCTCGACATACGTGCCGGTCGAGGGCTCGACCCAGGCGCCGGCGATGAAATTCTTGAACGTCTCAGCCATCAGCCGTCAGCCGTCAGCGCTTCACGGGGGTGACGTCAGGGCACAGCCACAGGTCGGCTGCCTTCTGAGTGCCGACTCGTGGGAACACCTCGCGCGCAGCGAGGACGGTGCCCCAGACGATGAGGAGGTGGGAGAGGACATGCGCGAACCCGAGGCGCCGCTTCCACGACGATACCCCGCTCCAGATGCCGGCGGCGAGCACGGCCACGACCCCGATGAGGTAGAGGCCCAGCCGCACGCCGCACCCGTGGGTGTACGGCCATTGAGTCATCCCGATGCCGATGAGCAGCCCGAGAGCCACCTTGGCCCACGTGCCCACCACAGTGGGGCCGGCGGGGGGGCGAGCCGCGGCCGCCTTGCGAAGGGTCGCCTCGGACCCGGCGCCGGGAGGATCCGCATAGGGCAGCTTGGCAAGCAGCCGGTCCACGTCGCGCATCTCCTTGTCCCAATCGTGGTCTTTCTCGGGCTGCTTGTCGGTCACGACGTCCCCCCGTCCCGCACCAGCCGGTAGCGCTCGATCTTCTTGTAGAGGTTGCTGCGCGGCATCTCCAATGTGCGCGCCGTCTCTGAGACGTTCCAGTCGTTCTCCTGGAGCTTGGCGAGCAGGTAGGCGCGCTCGGCGGCCTGCTTGAACTCTTCGAACGTGGCGGCCCGCATCCAGCCCTCGCCCCCGTCTCCCCCGCCCCCGCTCCCACCCCCGCTCCCCCCGGCCCCGTGTCCCGCCGCCGCGAGCCGCTCCACGTCCGCCGTGGTGACGCGGTCCCCAGGGGCGAGGATCAGCAGCCGCTCGACGGCGTTGCGCAGCTCCCGCACGTTGCCGGGCCAGTCGTACGCGGTGAGGCGGGTGACGGCGTCCCGGTCGAAGGATCGCGGCTCGAGGCCTGCGTGGCGGGTGAGTTGCTCCACGAAGTGCTCCACCAGCTGAGGAATGTCGCCGCGCCGCGCGCGCAACGGCGGCACCTCGATGGGCACGACGTCGAGTCGGTACAGCAGATCTTCCCGGAAGCGCCCGGCGGCGATCTCGGCCGCGAGGGTCTTGTTCGTCGCGGCGATGACGCGCACGTCCACGGGCAGCGCTTGCTCCGAGCCCACGCGCGAGATCACGCCGTCCTCGAGCGCGCGCAACACCTTCGCCTGGGCGGCGAGGCTCATGTCGCCGATTTCGTCGAGGAACAGCGTGCCGCCGTCCGCCAGCTCGAACTTCCCCGCGCGGTCGGCGAACGCGCCGGTGAAGCTCCCCTTCACGTGGCCGAACAGCTCGCTCTCGATCAGCTCCCCCGGGATCGCGGCACAGTTCACTTCCACGAACGGCCCCTTGGCGCGCGGCGAGCGCAGGTGGATGGCCCGCGCCACGAGCTCCTTCCCGGTGCCGTTCTCGCCCGTGATGAGGACGCGCGCCGGCGTGGGCGCCACCTTTTCGAGGCGCTCGATCACCTGCTTGATGGCCTTGCTCGAGCCGACCATCTCGTACTGGGCGTGCACCTCGTCGCGCAGCCGCACGTTCTCGCTCGCGAGGTCCACGTGCTCGAGCGCGTGGCGCAGGGTCAGGAGCACGCGGTCGGTGTCGAGGGGCTTCTCGAGAAAGTCGTAGGCGCCGAGCTGGGTCGCCTCGACGGCGGTCTGAATCGTCCCGTGACCGGAGATCATCACCACCTGCGCGCGCGGATCGAGCTCGCGCAGCGCGCGCAGCGTCGCGAGCCCGTCCATGCCCTGCATCTTCACGTCCAGGAACACGAGATGCGGTCGGAAGGTCGCATACACGCGGAGCGCCTCACCGCCGGACGCGCAGGCCTGCACCTCGATCTCCTCGTACTCGAGGACCTGCTTCAACGCCTCCCGGATCCCCTTCTCGTCGTCCACGACCAGCACCCGGCGCTTCATCTGGCTCCCTCGCCCGCCGTCCGGCGGACGCGGTACAGGATCACTGCCGTCGGGTGGATCACGACGTCGCGAAAGGCCGGCGAAACGCGCAGCGGCACGGCGCCGCTGGCGTCGGCCCCCGCCATGCGCCGTGCCAGCTCGGCCACGAGCGGAGCCGGAAGCGCCATGCCGCGCAGGGAGAGCTCCGCGATCTGCCAGCGCGCGATTCCGGGCTGCGCGATCGAAACGGGGCCTGCGATCCGGAGCGGCTCCATGGGGTTCAGCATGCTCGTGAACGGGCCCAGCGCATCCGGGGGGATGACTCGGGTGTCGAGCCGGCAGTACACGGCGATCGAGCCCTCGAGCAGCTCCACGCGGAGCGAGTCGAAGCTCTTCCGGACCGACCAGTCGATGCTGCTTCCCACGAGCGAGGCGACCTCGTTGGGCGACAGCACCACCGAGTCCGGCCCGGCGGGCTTCTTGAGCGTCTCGATCTTGCCCTGCGTGCTGTGAAGCGCCTTGGGAGTCGGGGCGCCCACCGCGGTGTCGGCCACCGAAGGAAGCGTAGTGGGGTGCAGAGGGAGATACCGCGAGCCGGCGCGCATCAGGGGCGCGCGCAACCACCACGCCACGACCCCCGCCACGACGACGAGGCTCAGCAGCACGAGCCGCAAGGCGCCTTTAAGACAGCCGTTCACCGTGCCGCACCTGATACACCATGCCGCCGCCCTGGGGGATGCTCTGCATGATATCCACTGACGCGACGAGGACGGCCGCCTCGTAGTGCAGCCCGTCGAGGGCCCGTTCCAGCCCGGCGAAGTCCTGCGGGCGGGCTTCGCGCCCCGCGCGGCCGAGGGTCAGGTGCGGGTGGAACGGCCGCCCCTCGGGCGGGAATCCCAGCGGCGTGAATTCTTGCTCGATGCGGTGTTGCAGCAGCTCGAGCGCGGGATCCGCCTCGAGCCCCGCCCAGATCACGCGGGGGCGCGAGTAGTCCGGGAACACACCGAATCCGTGTACCGAGAGGGGGAGCGGGCGCGCCCCGGTGGCGGCGCGCGCGAGCCCGTTGCGCAGCTCGGGTTCCCGCTCGGGATCGACGTCCCCCAGAAACTTGAGCGTCAGGTGAATACCCTCGGCGCGAACCCATTTCACGGGGAGACCCAGCTCCCGAACGGGTGCCGTGACGTCCCATAACGCGCCGCGTATCCCCTCGGGGAGGTTCAGGGCGACGAACGCTCTCAGAGGAGGCTGCCCCGGCGGTAGCCTCGGGGATCGATCTCCACAGCCTCAAAGCCGAGCGCGCGGAAGCGCGCCGAGACCTGCGCGATGCGGTGAGCGAGCCAGGGAATCCACGCCGGCTCCGCCTCGATGCGGGCCCGGTCACCGTGGTGACGCACCCGCAGGTCACCCGGCACGCCCAAGCTCCGCAGATACGACTCGGCGACCTCCACCTGTTGCAAGCGCGAGGGTGTGATCGCGAGGCCGTACGCCACCCGGCTCGACAGGCAGGGCGCCGCGGGGGCGTCCCAGATCGGCAGCCCGAGGGTGCGCGCCGCGGCCCGCACGTCCACCTTGGTCATGCCGGCCTCGGCGAGCGGCGAGCGAATGCCCGCCTGAGCGCCCGCCGCACGCCCCGGACGATGCTCGTGCAGATCGTCCACAATCGTGCCGTCGCACACAACGGCGAGGCCGCGGGCGCGCGCTTCGGCGGTGAGCTTAGTCCACAGCTCGCGCTTACAAAAGAAGCACCGGTCCCTGGAGTTCACCCGGTAGTCGGGGTCCTCGAGCTCCCGGGTCTCGACCTCCAACAGTGGGATGTCGAATTGCAGGGCGACGCGCCGCGCGGCCTCCCATTGCGCCTCAGGATACGAAGCGCTCCGGCCGATGACGGCGAGCATGCGCTCCCGGCCCAACTCTTGCCGCAGCACTACGGCGAGACAGGCGGAGTCCACGCCCCCGGAGTAGCCGAGCAGCGCCGAGGGGAAGGGGCGGACCAGCGCGCGCAGCGTGGCGAGGGCGGCTCCGGCCGTGGACATGGCGAAATAGTAACGACTTAAGCTTCCCGATCAAAGGACAATTCGGACGCCGGAACCGGATATTGCCGCGGAGCGCTCCTCGCTATGCTTAGCGCTTCGTGTCCACCATCGATCACGAGGGTCCGTCTCGCATATGACCGTCCGGCTCGACCTACGATGAGCGCGCTCAAGGGGCGGGCGCTCGTCGCCTATCTCATTGTCTGCGTGTTTTGGGGCTCGACCTATCTCGCGATTCGGATCGGAGTGGGCGTGCTGCCGCCGTTCCTGTTCGCCGGATTGCGGTTCCTCGTGGCCGGCGTCCTGCTGGCCGGCGTCGCCCTGGCGTTCGGCGATCACCTGCCCCGCCGGCCGGCCGATTGGGGGACGCTCGCGATCGTCGGCGTGCTGCTGCTCGGCGGCGGCAACGCGTTCGTCGTGTGGGCCGAGCAGTATACGGCGTCCGGCGTCGCCAGCCTGTTCGTCGTCACGGTCGCCCTATGGATGGCGTTCTTCGATGCGGTCATTCCCGGCGGCACCGGGGAGCTGAACTGGCGCGTCGTGCTGGGTCTGGTCACCGGCTTCGTCGGCACGGCGCTCCTCATCGGGGCATCACCGCGGGAGCTGTTGCACGCGGACCTGCGCGGGCCCGTCGCCCTCACCTGCGCGAGCGCGTCCTGGTCCCTCGGTTCCGTGTACGCCAAGCGCCATCCGACGGAGTCGAGCCCCTACATCGGGGCCGCGGTTCAGATGATCGTGGGCGGCGCCGTGGTCGCCCTCGCGGGGTCGTTGTTGGGCGAGTGGCGCGCATGGCACCTCTCCGCCCGCGGAGCGGCGGCGATCGCGTATCTCGTGGTGTTCGGCTCGATCCTGGGATACTCGGCCTACGTGTACGCCCTGCGCCACGCGTCGCCCACCGTCGTGGGAACCTACGCCTACGTCAACCCGGTGATCGCCGTGTTTCTCGGGTGGCTGCTGCTGCACGAGCCGATCACGGCGCGCACGCTCGTGGCGACGTCGCTGATCCTGGGTGCGGTCGTCTGGATCCAGTTCTCGGCACGTCTCGTGGTCAGGCGGACGGGCGGTCAGGCGGTCGCGGCGCCGCTGCGGGAGACCGCGACCTGATCGCCGCGCGGCTCAATCGACCGGTGCCACGGGCGACTGCGTGCGTGCCGAGCTCGCGCGGCGCGCGTGTTTGGGAAAAGTCGCGGGCTTCCCTTCCTCGGTGTTCTTGAACGACCGCACGGTGTGGTAGGCGAGCTCCACCTCGGGGCACTCCTTGAACTCCGTGAGGATGTCCTCCCAGATCGCATGCTCCGTGCCCCGCCGCTTGCGAGGCTCGATCAGGTAGCGAATCGTGAGCAGCACGCCTGAGTCCGTCGCCTTGGTGTAGACGATGGGGGTGAGCTTCGTGTAGTTGATGAGGTACTGGCGTGACGCGGCCAACAGGTCCTGCTCCGCCTGCGCGGTCAAGTGCTCGGCGTGCTTGAAGGCGATGCGCGTGAGGATGTCCTTCGCCCTCTTCCAGTCGCTCTCGAACGTCACGAGCACCGGCACTTCGTTCCAGATGTACTTGAAGCCCTTGTCGTAGTTGGCGAGCGGTTCGGTAAAGACGCGCCCATTGGGGATGTGGATGATGCGGCCCGTGGACTGGTCGGCGTCCACCCAGTTGCCGATCTCATTCAGCGTGAATTGGAACAGACGCAGGTCGATCACGTCGCCCGCGTGGGCCCCGATTTGGATGCGCTCGCCCACCTCGAAGGGGTGGCGCCACACGATGTACGCCCAGGCGGCGAGGTTCGCGACCGGGTCCTTGAGGGCGATGGCGAGGCCCGCCGAGAGGAGCCCGAAGAAGGTCGCCAGCGCCTGCATTCCCGCGAACCAGGTGCGGCCGACGAGGATGACGCCCACGGCCAGCGTGGTGTAGGTGACCGCCTTGCGCCAGCGATAGCGGGTCCACGGGTCGGTGACGCGGCGGTAGGCAAGCCCGAGGACAATCCGATTCAGCGCCCAGAGCAGCGCAATCGAGACCGCGGTGATCAGCAGCTTGGTCTCGAGCTCGGGGCTCAAGCCGTGCGTCTGGAGCCAGTCGGTCATGGCACGCATGGGCGCTCCCAAGCTACGCGACGCGGGTTCGGAGTTCAACGAGCGTCAGGGGGTGAGGCGCCGATCGAGACTGCGACACTGAATCGCCTCGCTGATGGCCCCCGAGAACGACCGCGCCTTTGCGCGGCGACTCGCGCGGTATTGCGCGCGGAATCCCGTCGCCCTCAAGCGGCTGACGTACAAATGCTGATTGTCCTCCTCTTCGTCGGCGTACGCAACTATTGCTTGACCAACTCAACCCGCCGGTTGAGCGCCCGCCCCGCCGCAGTGGCGTTATTCGCCACCGGCTGGGATTTGCCAAGCCCCTTTGCGGTCAGACGTGACGCCGCGACGCCGCGCGTGACTAGCCACGCGACCACCGCCTCGGCGCGCTGCTGCGAGAGTTTGAGGTTGTAAGCCTCGGTGCTGGTGGAGTCGGTATGACCGGCGACCACCAACGTGAGCGCGGGCTGTGCCTGCAGGACCGCTAGGACCTCGTTCAAGGTCTTATCGGACGCCGGTTTCAACGAGGCGGAGTCGGAGGCGAAGTAGATGCCGTAGAGTCCGATTCTGCCGGTGCTCGCCAGCCTCTCCGCAATCGGGTTGCCGGGCGCCACGGTGCAGCTGGGCGCATTAGTCCCTCGTTGGCCCGACCACTCACCCCTCAACTGGCCGTGCTCGAACCATTCGCCAGTGAGCGCGTCGCCCTTCGCCGAAAGGACCATGACTGCCGTGCCCACCCGCTTCCCGTGGTCTTCGCGCCATTCCAACTGCATGACACGGCCGTTCCGGTTGCCGAAGAGTTTCCTGTCCTGCCCGTAGCAGCCCACGATATTCGTGCCGTCCTGCTCGATCCGCATTGGCCCGTAGTCGGTGGCGTACACGCCTCCGACGTCCACCGTTGGCGGTGGGCCGACAGGTTCGCCGTACGCCTCCAGCTCCGTGATCTCGGTGTATGCGGCGTTGCCCCAGTTCGAGCTGACGACGAACTTGAGCCACTGCGCCGTCACCGGCGCGCCGAGCTTCACCTCCATCCTCCCGCCCCGCGGTGCCTCGAAGGCGGCGAGCTGGGTGAAGCCGGCCGCTACAGAGGTGGCGGAGCCATAGACGTTCACACGCCGAGACGAGATGCCGGCGTAGCCGTCTTCTTGGTCCCCGGTGTTGTCAACTGCGACGCCGGTGATAGCGTACGGCTGCTGCAGCTCAAACACCACGATGTGCGGTAAGGGCGCACCTTGGGCGCTGGACCAGCCCGCGCCCGTACTCCCGTCCGCGAGGTTGGCAGCGGTCCAGTTCCCGCCGTAGCTGCTGCTCACCGAGGTCACCAGTGTGCCGTGAGGCAGTTCCAGGATATTGCTTCCCTGGCCAGCGCTCCGCCGCGCCGGCGCGATTGCAGCCAAGGTAAGCAACACCGCCCCGGTGAGTGTCGACCTCATGGGTCTTTCCCATCCTTCCCTTGCGCGAGGTGAGTCTCCTCGTATCGGTCCGATTCCGTGGCCGCATCTCAACCGGAACCTCGGTCTTCAGATCAGGACAGTCGGTGTACCTGACGTGCATCGTGTCCTGCCCGGGTTTCGGCGGCGGCGAAGAGGGAACGGTTGCGGTAGCTCCCATCCGGCTTGCGCTCACGCGGATCGCTCCAATCACGTTCGCGGGTAGCGCACTGTCCGCTTCGCGTGACTTGCCCTCACGGTCGGCTCGCTTTGCGCTGTGTATGTCTTGTCATACGAGCCGACGGGCGCCGCTGCTCGTGAGTTCTCTCGTTCACCTTTTTTCTTCACGAAGTTGCCAATCTGCGCGTCGACGACGACGGAGCGACGCCCGCTAGCGCGAGCGCCAATCCGAGCGTGAGTCGGAGACTGATCATATCTGCACCCTGGGCGATGACATGGATGAGGCGGCGGGCACGTAGAAAAAAAACCGCCAAGGTTCACAATGTTCTCCGCCCAGCGGCGTGGGTGACCACGACAATCGCGCGCCGAGCATCACGCCAATCTAGGGCGCGGCCAACGAGCCGCTAGCCTGCGGAGCGTGCTCAAAGCGTGTGCGCCTCCTGACGACATGGTAAAGGATAAGGTGGATGCCACGTTATCGGGGTTGGAGCACCTGGCCATCTCGCTCGAGCGCTGGGTCGTGCCGGCGTCGGGAGCTGGATGATCACTAAAGACGCACCTAACCGCCCCCGCGACGCAGGAGTATCTTGACGGTCCAAAACCAAACCGACGCACCCGGCTGACAAGATCCGAGGTTTTATGAAAGGGTTCGCTGCCGCACTCCCACTCCTGCTCCTGCTGGCCTCTGCCGCCCCGGCGCAGTTCCCGAAGCTACCGCGTGTCAAGGTTCCGGCGAAGCTGCCCGGGAGCCTCCCCGGCGCGGACCGGATGCCGGGATTGGACAAGCTGCTCGCCCAGGAGCCGCCCATCACCACGAGCCTCGACGACGTGCTGGCGGACGCGCCGTTCCTCGACAACTTCGCGCCCAGGCAAACGACGCCCATGACCGAGCTGCCCCGCGGGATGAACGGCAGCTTCTACCTTTACCCGGGCACCTACTGGTTCGAGGCAAAGAGCTACTGCCTGCGGGCGGGTACCCACGGACCCGGAGGTGGCGACGCCTACTTCTACGCGCCACTCCAGGGACCCAAGAGCGCCATCGTGCGGCACATCCTGCAGCGCTCGGTGGAGCACCCCGAGATCCCGCAACACGACGTCCAGGTGCTGCTCTGGGCGATCATCGCGCGGACGAAGCTCAGTGACATGTCGCGCGACAGGCAGCTCACCGCGGCGCGGCTGCTAACGCCGGCAGAGATCCTCGACTTGAACGGCTATGGGCTCGGCCCGCTCTCAGACGCCGTGCGAACACAGGCACTCGCCAATTTGCCGGAGCCGGTTCGGAGGATACTCGAGGCCGAGAATCGCGTGCGCGAGATGGTCGCCAGTGCGGAGACACCCTTCGAGGACATCGAGCGCGTCGCCGTCTTGGCCGGTATGGCCCCGCCCGACCCAGAGGGGCGCCAGGCGAACAGCGGACGTTGGTCCTACCACCCGGGCGGCTTTTTCATTCGGTTCCTGCCGCACGGATACAGCAGGACGCGCATCGAGCTCTACGTCCCCGAGCAGTTGCCCCTCGTCGACCGCGACTCGCACGGGCGGATCACCTCGGTCCGCGACCCGCGGACGAGCAGCCTTGAACCAGGTCGTACGGGACAGCAGCAGGTCCTTGCGAGTCGTGGACCGAGGGCTGGCGACGCCTCCGATGCACGTCTGGTGGCCGGGCGGCCGCTCCGGCAGTTCGACCCTTCCGACGGTCCTGCCATGCCAGGCAATCGGAACGCCCAGCGTCTGGGGATGTCCGGAGGGAAGGCGGGTGGAGACGAGTCGGGGCCGTCCGGGCATCTCAAGCACGCGCATGAATATACGGAGGGAGGCAAGTTTGCTATCGAGATGGCGGTGGAGGGCCCGGTAAGCGCTGCGCGAAGCTTCTGGGGGTTCGCTATCCCGAACTTCATGGTGAGCAAGATCCTCGAGTTCAATTTTGATACATGGGGGGCTGCCTCAGACGCGCTCGCCGGGGATCCTCCGCGCTCCGACTACAAGACATACGCCAAGCTCGAAACGCTTACCTTCGTACCGCTCACGCCCGGCCCCGATCTGCCGCCAGCCCGCGCCGCCGTCGGAAACCGCCTCATGCATGCCTCACTCGATTTGTCGGCGACGCTGCGCGCCGCGTTGGTGTCACTCGATCGCGCAGGGGGTGCGAACCAAGCCGGTGACACAGTGTGGGGCTGGCGCCAGGGGGCCGCGCTTATGTACTACAAGCGCGAGGCGGGTGCGGCCATGCTCACTACCGCGGATCGTTTGGAGGCGATGATCCACGAGCTTCGCGACGAAGGCCTCCAAGACATTATCGTCAGGCCGGAGGCGGTGCGGCAGTATCAAGCCCGGCTCCGTACCGCCGGCTTCTCGACGGAAGACCTGCAGGCAGCCCGCGCCATCAACCTGAGCGACGAGGAGATCGAGGAGATCAGACAGAGCCGCATCGCCGGCGACCCGGCAACGCTTGCCGGAAGCATCACGGAGGCGGCGGCAAAGTATGCGGCAGCCCTCCGCATTGTCGGCAGGCTGTTCACCGCGCTGCCCGCAGTGTCGCCTCCGTGGACGGAAGAGGCGGGTCGGTAGCCGGCGAAACCGACTGCACTTGGCGCATACCTTGGCGTGGTTGACGCGGCGCCACCGCCAGGTTCCACCACCAGCTCGTCGTCCTCGGCCTGACGTCGAGGTCAGGGAGCCACCCCCCGCCGATCCAAGCTCCGATACTGAATCGCCTCGCTGACGTGCTTTGCCGCCAGGTCGGCCGCGCCCTCCAGATCGGCGATGGTGCGGGCGATCTTCAAGATCCGGTGATACGCGCGTGCCGACAGGCCGAGCCGGGTGATCGCCGTGCGGAGCAGCCCGTCGGCGCCGTCTGAGACGCGGCAGAACGCCCTGATGTCGCGCGGCGCCATGTGCGCGTTGGCGTACACGCCCGGTCGCGTGACGAATCGCTCGCGCTGGACCACCCGCGCGCGATCCACGCGCTCCCGCACCGCCTCGCTCGGCTCTCCGCCACCCTGATCCGCCAGCGCGCGGTACTTCACGGCCGGCACCTCGAGGTGCAGGTCGATGCGATCGAGCAGCGGCCCCGACACCCGCGCCAGATAGCGCTCGACGCCCGTCGCCCCGCAGGAGCAGTTGTGCTGCGGGTCGCCGAAGTACCCGCAGGGACACGGGTTCATCGCCGCCGCCAGCATGAAGCGCGCGGGATACGCCAGGCTCATCGCCGCGCGGGCGATCGTCACGACCCCGTCCTCCATCGGCTGGCGCAGCACTTCCAGCACGTTCTTGCGGAACTCGGGCAGCTCGTCCAAGAACAACACGCCGCCGTGCGCCAGGCTCACCTCACCGGGCCGGGGATAGGAGCCGCCGCCGATCAGGCCCGCGTCCGAGATCGTGTGATGGGGCGCGCGGAAGGGGCGCCGCGCCACGAGCGACTCGCCTAACGGCAGCGTGCCCGCGACGGAGTGGATCTTGGTCGTCTCGAGCGCTTCGTCGAGGCTCATCTTGGGGAGGATCGTGGGCAGGCGGCGGGCCAGCATCGTTTTCCCGGAGCCCGGCGGGCCCACCATCAGGATGTTGTGCCCGCCAGCCGCAGCGACCTCGAGGGCGCGCTTGGCGTGCGCCTGTCCCTTCACCTCTGCGAAATCCACGTCGTCCCTCTGCCGCTCCTCGAACAAGCGGGCGACGTCCACCTCCGCCGCCGGCAGCTCGCTCCGGCCGTCGAGGAAATCGCCCAGCTCGGCGAGGTTGCCCGCACCGAGCACGCGGATCCCCGCGACTACACCGGCTTCGGCCAAGTTCTCCCGCGGCAGCACCAAGGCGTCCACGCCGGCGGCGCGGGCGGCGAGCGCGACCGGAAGCGCGCCGCGCACGGGCCGTATGGCTCCCTCGAGCCCGAGCTCTCCCAGCACCACCACGCGCCCCAGGCGCTCGCTCGAGACTTGTTCCGTGGCGACGAGGATGCCGACGGCGATCGGGAGATCGAATGCCGAGCCCTCCTTCCGGACGTCGGCCGGGGCGAGGTTCACGGTGATCCGCTTCAGCGGAAAGGTGTAGCCGGTGTTCGCGACCGCGGCGTACACCCGCTCGCGGCCCTCCTTCACGGCCCCCTGCGGCAGCCCGACGGTGGCGAAGCTCGGCAGCCCATTCGCGATGTCGGTCTCGACGTCCACGAGATAGGCGTCGATACCGAGCACGGCGGCAGAGCGGACCCGGGCGAGCACGGCCCAACAGTCGGGCAGGCCGGCTGCTCCACCGGCATCAAATCATCGCGTGACGGCACAAACTTCGGCGAGAACGTCCGCGCTCCTTGCGGGGCCGTTTGCCAGAGTCCATCTTGGCGATGGACTCCCGGAGGAAAACATCTTGCGTCGCCTCACCGCAGCTGCCTTGATGCCGCTCATTCCCCTCGCCACGGCGTGCACCACCGTCGCTACCGTGCGCCGGCCCGCCCAATTCATCACCGCCAAGGTGCCCCCCGTCGTCTGGGTCACCACGACCGACAACAGCCAGGTGGCGCTGTTGTCGCCGCGCGTCAGGGCCGACACCCTGGGCGGCCTCGCCGAGGGCGTACACTACGTCGAAATGCCGCTGGCGACGGTGCAGTCGATGCGGGCGCGTCAGGCGGCGCCGCGACGCACACTCCTCCTGATGGGGGGAGTCACCTTGGTAGTCGCCACGCTAGCCATCTCCGCGTCACGCGGTAGAGGTCCGGCTTCTTCCCAACCCTGCATCGACCCCGCTATTCCCCCCCTCTGCCCCAACGGCGGCGCGCCCTGACGATCACCACGGCTCGCGGGTGGGCCGCCGCACTGGTGGGCCTTCTCGGCGCGGCAGCCGCAGGGCATGCGCAGACGCGCTGGACGGTGGATCCGAAAACGAGTCTTGCGTGGTGGCAGGTGAGCCCGCACCTGAATCACCTCTGGGCTACGACGTGCCCGGCGGAACCCTCCTGGCGGCCGGGCGAGGGGCGGAGCACCGGCTGGAGCATCAACCCCCTCCTCAAGATGCCCTCCACCGGCTATGCCAACGTCGAGGACACCGTGCACGTGCCGCTGTTTCCTCGCCACTGGGTCAACTCAGTTTGTGTTGAGGCGGTCGGGGGCGAGGTCGTGGTGCAAGACACTGCCCACTGGCGGGGAGTGCGTGGCACGGTCACGGTTCGGGGCGACGCGCTGATCACGGGTGAGTCGATTCGCGACGTCTTGATGCACCAACTCCTGCAGACAGGGCAGTTCCCGGAGATCCAGTTCAGCTTGGACAGCCTCATTGACGTGTCCAGGCGGGCAGACACGGTCCTGGGCAGCGCCGTTGGCATCTTGACATTGCGTGGCACGCGGACGCCGACCACTGCCGCCGTGAAATGGTTCCCTGATGCGGCCGGGATGCGCGTGCTCGCCAGGTGGCGCGCCCCGGCGTGGATCCTGCAAGACCTGACCCCGAAAATCCGCTCCTACGGCCTGGGCGTGGACGCGGCGCTCTGGAAAAACCTGTTCATGGGCGCCGACCTCGTGTTCCTTCCCGAGGCAACACCCGGGCACTAGG
>WNGJ01001122.1_pt1 | contig 48637 bp, 52 predicted proteins | sample 5400611 | NCBI WGS metagenome assembly WNGJ01 (sample SAMN13153375, study PRJNA577476) | soil metagenome | isolation source: 40 cm soil or saprolite under Garry oak tree replicate 1 | place: USA:California | collected 2016-06-15
CGGCGTTTATAATGAGGGGACTTCTTGCGGCCTGTCTCAGTCTATTGATTGCTGGCGCCCCGAAAGTCTTTGGGGATGAACAATCCACTTCGCCTTACGCCACGGCCGCGGACTTCGCCAAATACGCGATGAAGCTCCGGGAGCAGGCCTTAGTCAAGGTGGAACCGCAAGTGCTTATCCCGACCAGTTCGCACCCGGCGGTCCAGCGTTACCCGTGGAAAATGAGTATTGTGACGACCGTTTTCTGGGTTGGGGAACAAGCCAGCGGAAATAATCCGGTGCCGAACTACAAAAGCTCTTGGGATTACAATTGGACGACGGACTACGGTGGAACGGATGATCCGAATGCACGGCGCAATTCGTTAGGTGCGTCTATACCAGTCGCATTTACCCCGAAACAGAATCCATTCTACTTCGCTCTCCCGTACAACGACGTTACGCATGGCCAGTTCAAGCCGGAAGCGCCGCTGGTGATTCCATGGTTTAAGCAGTCCTACACGGGCCAGGGCCAATCTGTATGCCGTAATCGCTGGATCGCCATTCGTAAGGGCAATCGCGTTTGCTATGCGCAATGGGAAGATTGCGGGCCGTTCCGGACCGATCATTTTCAATACGTCTTCGGGAATGAGCGGCCGAAGCCGAATCTTAACCATGGAGCCGGGTTGGATGTGTCCCCGGCAGTTCGCGATTATCTGGGGCTGGCGCCTACTGATGTCACTGACTGGCAATTCGTGGAAGTCCGCGATGTGCCTCCGGGTCCGTGGCGAAACTACGGCGATAACAATCATTTCGTTCTTGCGCGACGGCAAAGCGACCAGCAGCTAGCGGCAGGCGGTAGCGGAGCCGCGAAAAAATAGTCGTTCAATTCTCCATGGTAGGGTCGGCGCGCTGCGCCTACCCTATGCCGCAGCGGGGCGTCTCTACCACAGCTAACCGCTTGGAGAAGATCCCGGAGCAGGAGTTGGCGAGACAATCGGAATGGCTTTCGGCGGACCCTTCTCGCCCTGCTGTGGACTCGGGCGCGGCGTAACCGGCGTCGCCATATCGAGCAATTCTGAAACCGTCACAAATTTGAAACCTTTGGCCTCGAGTTCATCGAGCGTGGCGGGCATCGCTTCGATCGTCCCCGGGTGAATGTCGTGGGACAACACTATCGAACCCGGTCGCGTCTCCTTGAGAATCCGACTGCGGACGACGGCCGGGCCGGGCCGTTTCCAGTCGAGCGGGTCAACATCCCAAAGAATGATTTCGTATCCGAATTCATCGTGTATCCATCGTTTTTCCCGCTCTGTGATCGATCCGTACGGCGGTCGAAGCAATGTGGGACGCTTGCCTATGGCGTTCTTGATTGCATCGTCAGTTCGTTGCAGCTGACTCCGAACGTTTTCCTGGGACATCTTCGCGAAGTTAGGGTGCGACCAACTGTGGTTTCCGATTTCATGACCTTCGCGCGCGGCCCGTGCCACGATCTCGGGATGTTCGGCAACATTTTCGCCGATCACAAAGAATGTGGCTTTGATATGATGCGCAGCGAGTAGATCGAGCAGTTTCGGCGTCAGAACTGCGCTCGGCCCATCATCAAAGGTCATCGCGATATATGGCCCATCCACGTGCACGGAATTGAACGTGATCGCGGGCTCCTTAGGAGCGGGTGGAGTTTTCTCTGCGGGGGTCTCCGCGTGCTGAACTGCAGACTCGGCGCCGAGCGCAAATGTGAAAGTGAACGCGGCTGCGCAAGCCAGCAGCAAACGGTATTTACGCATTAGCGTGAAAGTAACATTGAACGCGTGTATGTAGCAGAGGCCGATAATTTCGCAACACGCCTGCCGCTGTGGCAGCAGAAATGACAACGCCGTTACTTTTGTAACGCGGTTGGGCTGCCGTAAGTCCTTGACAAGGAAGGGGCGTGCTGTTGTAGAAGGAGGGGCGGGAGTATTCGTTCCGTGGCGTATGAGGCGCTTCATTTTCATTATCACGATTTTTGTTGTCGCGCTGTGCGGTGTCGCTGCGCGTGCGGGCACGCTGGTCAATGTAACGCAGGAGCACAATAATCCTTCCCGCGACGGCGTTTACATCGACTCGGCATTTACGCCTGAGGCAGCTGCTAATCTCGCACGCGATCTGAACTTTAACGGCACGATTTCCGGCAACGTGTACGCCCAGCCGCTTTACATCGAGGGCGGTTCCAATGGTCCGATGATCATTGCCGTGACCGAATCGAATAATATTTATGCGCTGAATGCTACGACCGGCACGGTGATTTGGCAGCGCAATCTTGGCGAGCCGGTGCCGCTGTCCAGTCTTCCGTGCGGTAACATCGATCCCGTAGGTATCACCGGGACCCCGGTTGTCGATCTCACCTCCCGAAGACTTTTCTTCGACGCATTGTTGGTCAACGGCGGAATCATAAAGCATTTCATTTATTCGTTGGACGTGGACACAGGCGTCACCACCCTGGGTTGGCCGGTGGATGTCAACGCGACCGCAACTTACAACGGCATCAACTTTGCTTCCCTAGCGCAGGAAGAACGGGGTGGCTTCGCTTTTGTGAACGGGATCGCGTACGCCTCTTACTCGGGATATTTCGGTGATTGTAATGTCTACCACGGTTGGGTGGTTGGCGTGGATATTAACAATCCTTCAACCGTTGGAGCATGGGCGACGACAGCGATAGGTGGCGGGATTTGGGGACACGGCGGTGTCGCAAGCGATGGCACTAACATGTTCGTAGTGACGGGCAACACGTTTAATACAGGCGGCAACTGGATGGGCGGCGAAGCGATTATCCGTTTGCAAGCTGGACCGCTCTTTAGCGATTTTTGGGCGCCTACTAATTGGTTCTCGCTTGATGGGAGCGACACGGATCTCGGTGGTGTTAGCGCTACGGTGATCGATGTGCCTGGAGCTACTCCTTCGCAGTTGGTGCTTGCTCTTGGCAAAGATTCGAATGCCTATCTGGTTGATCGCAACAATCTCGGCGGCGTCGGCATGCCAGTGACCCAAGCTAACGTCTCTGGAACTAACAGAGGGACGTCGGCAGTCACGTACCACACCAGTCAGGGAACGTATATCGCGTTTCATAACGATGTCGGCACGATCAGGGCCTACAAAGTCACCGCGACAAATCCGCCCACGATAACCTTCGCTTGGAGCATGAATCAGACCGGCCGCGGATCGCCATGGGTTACAACCACGGATGGAACCAATAACGCGATTGTCTGGTACGCAGCCACGACGAGTAGCGGAGACCAGCGTTTGCACGGGTATGATGGCGATACGGGCGCGGTCATTTATGCCGGCGGCGGAGCCAACGAATTGATGACTGGCACGCGGCAGTGGAACACCGGGATCGCCGCTCGTGGTCGCATTTACTTCGGCGCCGATAACAAGGTTTATGCCTTTAATCTACCTGGCGGAACCCCTACACCTACTCCGACTGCGACCGCAACACCGACTGCAACGGCCACTGCCACTTCAACTCCCATATCCACGACAACGCCTACTTCTAGTCCGACTTCGACCCCGACCGCCATGCCAAGTGCTACAGCCAGACCAACGCCTACTGCCAGGCCCGCTGTGACACCGCGGCCGCGACCGACTCCGGCACCAAGACCGACACCGTAAGTGCTCGAGACAAAATTACGATCAGTCACTCTTGGGCTGCTGGCTGTGATGAGCTAAAGCCTTGACAAAGAGCCGGCCTTCTCTTCTAGAAGGAGCGCGGGCGTACCGGTCGCGGGTGTATGAGGCATTTCATTTGGAATTTTGCGATTCTCGTTGCCGGTCTGTGGACCATGCTGCCGCGGACGATGGCACAGGTAAACGTCACGCAGGAGCATAACAATCCTTCTCGGAACGGCGTTTACATCGATCCGGCGTTTAACTTTTCCACGGCTCCAAACCTCACGCGCGACCTCGACTTCGATGGCACGATTTCCGGCAATGTTTACGCTCAACCACTTTATATCGAAGGCGGCCCGAGCGGGCCGATGATTATTGCTGTGACCGAATCGAACAATGTCTATGCACTCGATGCAACGACCGGCACAGTGATCTGGCAGGTCAACGTTGGGCCGCCGGTTACTTCTGGCCTTACCTGCACAAACATCAATCCTGCCGGTATCACCGGCACGCCTGTGGTCGATCTCGCCTCCCGGTCGCTTTTCTTCGACGCATTGATCGATGGCCCCACAAAGAAACATTTTATTTACTCGTTGAACGTGGACACTGGCGCCACCAACGCGGGCTGGCCAGTCGATGTGAACGCCACGGCCACCTACAACGGCATGACCTTTGAGTCACGAGTGCAAGAAGAACGCGGTGGACTGGCTCTTGTGGATGGAATCGTGTATGTGCCATACTCCGGTTACTCCGGGGACTGCGACAATTATCACGGTTGGGTTGTCGGGGTTGATATTAGTAACACTTCCGTGAGTGCGTGGGCGACGACGGCGATTGGCGGCGGAATATGGGGCCACGGCGGCGTTGCCAGTGACGGCACTAACATGTTCGTGGTCACAGGGAACACATTTAACACCGCTGGCAACTGGATGGGAGGCGAAGCAATCATTCGTTTGCAAGCAGGACCAATCTGGAGCGGCCAACCTATGGACTACTGGGCGCCTACTAATTGGTTCAATCTCGATCTAGGCGATACGGACTTGGGCGGGGTCAGCGCCACGGTCATTGACGTGCCCGGCGCCACGCCATCTGAGCTGGTGCTCGCCCTGGGCAAAGATTCGAATGCCTATCTGCTTGATCGCAACAATCTAGGTGGCGTCACTCTTCCTGTGGCGCAGGCGAATGTCTCGGGCATTAACAGAGGGACGTCAGCGGTCACCTATCACACCCGTCTAGGAACGTATATTGCTTTTCATAACGATACGGGTGTGATCAAGGCCTACAAAGTTACCGCAACAAATCCGCCAACCATCATTTTTGCCTGGAGCCAGACGCAGAACGGACGTGGCTCGCCCTGGGTAACAACGATTGATGGCACAAATAACACGATTGTGTGGGTAGCCGGAACTGGAAACGGAGGCGACCAGCGTCTGCACGGCTATGACGGCGACACGGGCGCGGTGATCTATGCGGGCGGCGGTGTCAATGAATTAATGACAGGCACCCAGCAGTGGAATACTGGAATCGCCGTTCGCGGCCGAATCTACTTCGCTGCCGATGACAAGATATATGCGTTTATGCTGTCCTTCGGCAGGCCTACGCCCACTCCTAGCACAACACCTACGCCCACGGCCACTACGAGTGCTACGCCAACGGCCACTGCGAGGCCGACGCCAACTGCCAGGCCTAATGTGACACCGAGGTTGCGTCCTACGCCGGCGCCGCGCCCGAGTCTCTGAAGCAAAAAGCAGTCGTTAGAACGAACGGGCGGAAACGATTCTGGGGAGCGCAGGTTGCTAGCCTGCAAACCTCGACAGCTTGCCGAGATGGGGAAATTGGAATCATTCGAAATTACTTTGCCGAAGGTGTTGCCGGTAGCGCTGCCGCCAACTTCGAGTTTGCAGCCTGTGCTCCCCAAAAGCTGCAGCGATGTTGACCTATTTTCACGCAACCGAGGATTTCACGTTTGGATTGACTCGATAAATCCAATCGCGCACGTGATCGCTCGACGAATTGATTTCTCGCAACACTGCGTCCACCAGTGCCCGATTTGGGGAAAATTCGCAGACCGGATCGGTATTCGCGGCGTTTCCGGTGAGCAACGCAGCCTGACAACGGCAGCCGCCGAAATCGATTTCTTTTTGCGGACAACTCCGGCACGGTTCCGGCATCCATTCTGTTCCGCGAAAGCGGTTGAAGCTTTCTGATTCCTGCCAAATCCAATCGAGACTGCGTGTTCGGACATTTTCGAAACGCAAATAGGGAATCGCCGAGGAGGCAGTCGGGCAGGGGAGCACATCGCCGATCGGATTTACGGTCAGATAACGCTGACCCCAGCCGTTGAGACACGGTTTGGGGCGAGTCTCGTAATAATCCGGCAGCACATAAAAAATGTCGATCGTGCCCGCGAGCCGCGCTTTGGCTGCCGCGGCAATTTCTCTTGCGCGAATAACTTGTTCCCGCGTCGGAAGCAGTGCGGCACGATTTAAAAATGCCCAGCCATAAAACTGCACGTTGGCCAGCTCCACTCTCTGTGCCCCGAGGCTCTCCGCGAGTTCAATCATTCGCGGTAGGCGATCGATATTTCGCCGGTGAATGACAAAGTTTAGGCTGAGCGGGATTCCTGCGTCGCGAATCTTCGCAGCGACATCGAGCTTGCGTTGCTGCGCAGGAGCGCCGGCGATTTCGTCCGCCAGGCTTGATTCATCCGACTGAAAACTCAGTTGAATCGAATCTAATCCAGCGCTGCGCAACGCGCGCACTCGATTGCCATCGAGGCCAATGCCACTGGTGATGACATTTGTGTAAAGGTTTGCCTCGCGTGCGAAGCGGACCAGTTCTTCGAGATCGCGGCGGGCGAGCGGCTCGCCCCCGGAGAAACCGATTTGCAATACACCGAGGGCGGCGGCTTCACGGATCACGCGTTTCCATTCTTCGGCGCTAAGTTCGCCCTTGTCTGCTATAGCGCGCGTTGTGCTCAAAGCAGCTGTAGGGTGGGCACTCCGCCTGTCAGCTCCTGGATCGGCAACCGATGCGGTTGCCCTACAATAGTGTGTCGGGTTTGAGCAGTACGGGCAGTGCAGTGGACAGCGATATGTGATCTCTGCGAGCAGCGCGTATGGGCGAGGGATCCTCATGCCAGTTGTTGTAGTCCAGCCGCCGCGGGATGATGCCGGTTCGAGGGATGATTCGTTTTGCCGGGATCATCGATCCCGGCTACAACGGGTGCGTTCATGTCCATTCGATCAGCTTGCGTCGATGAAGGTCGAACAGCGTTTCGCGCACATCGCTGGCGAGTGCGGCGGCGTCGGCATCGTATTCTTTGGCCAACGCCTGAACGATCTCGGCTACTGATCGTCCGTCACACCGGGAAACAATTTCGTGCGCAGTTTCGTTCAATTCGATGATGCCTTCGGGGTAAAGCAACACACTTTTGCTTGTGACGGAATCGGTTTGCAAACGGACGCCGCTCGTTAGGCGTGGCTGGACTGATCCAGAAATTGTGATTGCGCGCATTTTAATGAGGAACGGCGGTTTTTTCGAATCCGACGTACGCGTGGTGAATTGCGTCGAGCATGGACCAGAGCACATCGCATTTAAACTCGAGCGCATGCAAGGTTTCACGCTGAAGCTCCGGCGTATTGCAATATTCCAGCGTGATTGCCAACGCCTCGTCGGAATCTCGCCGGGCCTGAGTGAGGCGACGCCGAAAATAATCGAGTCCGCGAGCATCAATCCACGGATAAAATTTTTGGAATGCCGCAAGGCGGGCGGTCATCAAATCGGGCGCAAAAAGCTCGGTGAGTGAAGATGCGATGGCGATCGGCCACGGCTGAGTGCGTGCGAAATTCACGTACGCATCGACTGCGAAACGAACTCCGGCGAGAAGATGACGATCGCTTATTAGTTTGTCGCGCGATAAGCCGCATGCTTCACCCAATAGCAGCCATGTTTCGATGCCGCCTTCATTCATGGGGCGAGCTCCTGCGAGCGTTCCGTACCCGGCGTCGCACGAGGTCCGCCCTCCTTGAATCAATCCATCGTGATCGAGAATGCGATGAATCCAGATGCGGCGCACCTCGCGCACGGGGCAATTAGACAGAATCGCGGCGTCTTTGAGAGGAATATTCTTTTGATAATAAAAACGATTCGCCACCCAACCGCGCACTGCATCGGGCGAAAGCAGGCCTTCATTCATCGAAACGTGAAACGGATGTTTGTCGTGGTAAAGTCGCGCGCCAACTGCGCGCAGCTTTTCGACAAATGTTTCGCGATCCCAAAGCCGAGTGGTCATAAAACGATTTCTACAAACCTATGTTGTAATGTCATTCTGAGCGAAGCGAGGCTGTAACGCAGCCCCGAACGCTTTCGGGGCGAGGCCAGGCTTTCAATCTCGGATCAAATTGGGACGGACTCTAGCTGAAAAAGGCCAGAGGATGTTTGAAAACCTGGACTCATGCTTTGCATTTGGTTGCAGCGCTCCGCTCGACATGAGAGCGCCATCTACAAGACGATCTCCAGCCCATCGCGCGCGATCTCGATGCCGGCCTGCTTGAGTTGTGCGCGTTCCGGAGAGCCAGGCATCAGGATTGGATTGGTGTTGTTTATGTGCGTGTAAATTTTCCGGCTGGCGGGCGATTGACGCAACGGATCAAGGCTGCCTTCGCTGATGGGCAGATGCTTCATCGCACGCGCGCCGCGAGCACCGGGCCGTACGGTTGCAAGTTCTCCGTCACTCCAGAATGTGCCGTCGAAGATAAGGACATCGGAACTGTGAGTGGCATCGCGCAGTTCGTCAGTTACCATTGCAACGCTCGGTGCAACCAACGCGATTGTTCCTGACACATTGTCGCGAAATTGGAAAGCGGTACTATGCGGCAATTGGATGGCGCGAAAAGTAATGCCTCCGTCCAGCGATTGAAAATCCGCGCTGATCTTTCGCCATTCTATTCCACAGAATTGGGCGAGTATGCAATCAAGCCATGCAAGCGCAGATCGGGTTTCATCCGCCGCGTAAACCACCACTGGCTTCTCCTGCTGCCGCAGGAGCAAGAGACCCAGCACATGATCGATGTCGGCATTTGTCAAAAGAATGCCGGCGACCGGAGTACTGCGTGGAGCGCGGCGCGGTTGCAATGCCGGCGTGCATTCGATTTGTGCGGCCAGATCAGGCGACGCGTTGATTAACCACCAGGCCTGAAATTCCTCTGAGTCATCGCTGATCGCGATGCTCGATTGCGTTTGCGGTTCAATCGTGCGCGTGCGGGTCGCAGTGCAGTTAGCACAGGCACAATTCCATTGCGGCAAGCCACCGCCGGCCGCGCTGCCGAGAATACGGATGCGAATCAACCGAAGTTTTCGCGGTGATCAGATCGAGCCGGCGTAGCAGGTGCACTCAAAAAAAATCGGCACCCTCTTAAGCATCGGTTTAATCCATCGCTTTTTCGTGCGTTTCATAAATCCCGTAGGCTTGATAGTCAGGTGCGGTCTATAGGTCAAATCATTTCTTGATAAAGCTGATGTCGCCACTGCGCTCCACGCGTGCGACTCGAATCGTCGAAACGTCGTCGGTGTGTGCACTAAGACGCATGTCCTCATCCAGATCATGCGTTGAGACGTGGTTGCGCCACATCATACCTAGATCGCTTTGTCCGTCGCGCACAATGACATCGGGCCTGCCCTTGACGAGGATCCCAAATCCATGGGAGTAGAATGCCAGAAACGCGAAAAGGCGGTGGAGCACCACTAAAACCACGCCTCCTCCAAGCGTGGCGAAAAAAGCCGCCGAACCGTTGATGGCGCGCGAAAGCACGGCCGCAAGAATTACAAGCAGGACCGCGTCGAATGGAGTCTTGCGCGAGAGCGACCGTTTGTGTCCGAGCCGCATTGTGACCAGTGTGACAAGAAAGACAATGACGCCACGCAGCGAAATTTGACCAAGCGTCAAATCTTTCGGCTCTACGCCCAGGCCCAACAACATTTCAAAAGAGTTCCAGAATGCATTCATAGACGACATTGTACAGTGGCACGCAATATTTGGCGCGCGCAGGTTGCCGCAGGAATGCGTTCTTCCTCAGCGCGTTGGGAAAATGCCGATTGACCGCCGGATATTTGCGCGTTTGAACGATTCCGTTATCGGCATCTTCAGGAGAGGCCGAACCATCGCTTGCACGAGAAACCTTCGCATGGCATAACACCCACGCTCATCCGGTTTCGCCGAGCCAGTACACGACCATTTATGCCAATAGCCGCATCTCCGTCTCGCGACGTCGCACTTGAAACGCGTGTGTTCTGGGAGCGTTTCAAAAAACCGATCATCGCCGCGTTGAGTATCGTGCTCCTCGCAGTGATCGCGTTTACCGGCTACCGGTTTTATTCCGATCGCCGGGCCGCGGCTGCATCGGCCGCATTGGCGGGCGCCAATACCGCGCAGCAGTACGAAGAGATAATCGATCGCTATGCGAACACATCGGCGGGTGCCGACGCATACATCTTGTTCGCGGAAGCACAGCGGCGCGAAAGGAAATTCGCCGAGGCGAACAAAACGCTCGAAAAATTCATAGCGCAGTATCCCAAGCATGAGCTTTTGAGCACGGCGAAGCTAGCAATGGCAGCTAACCTGGACTCGATGGGGAAAGTAGATGAAGCGTTGGCGATCTATCAGCAGATCGCGTCGGATTATCCACACAGTTACGCTGCTCCCTTGGCCATGCTTTCGCAGGTGTACATTTTGAAAGCGAAAAATCGGAATGATGACGCGCGTCGCATTTGTGAAACGATGCTGACTCAATACCGGACGAGCTTTTGGGCGGGCGAGGCGATGCAGCAGTTGCGTTTGCTGAAACCCATTACTTCGTCCACGCCGCCACCAATGGCCGTACCAATGGTGCCGCCAATGTTGGCCAATCCTGCGTTGCCTGCGCCGCAAGCGCCGCCCGCGCCAAATCAGCCGCAAAGCGCGCCGTCGCCAAAGAAGCCGTAGCGTGCTGTACTCGCGGCGAGCGGCACTTGCGACCTCCGGTCGAAGCAGCTTTTGCTAACAGAAACGGCGCACGGGGCGTGGCGCTACGGTACTGAATTCGCTTAACGCTTCGAGAACTGGAAACGCTTCCGGGCGCCTGGTTGCCCCGATTTCTTTCGCTCTTTCATGCGCGGATCGCGACGCAGCAAGCCCTCGGCCTTGAGCGGGCCGCGCAAATTTGCATCGACTTGAAGCAGAGCGCGCGCGATGCCGAGCTGCGCGGCACCGGCCTGTCCCATCGCACCACCGCCACTCGCGTGAATGGAAAGGTCGTAACTATTGACTGCCTTGGCAGTTTGAAGCGGTTGCAACACGATGTTTTGCAACGGCACGGTTGGGAAATAATCCTCGAAGCTGCGGCCGTTGATGTCGATTTTACCGCTGCCGGGCATCATACGAATGCTGGCGACCGATGTTTTGCGGCGGCCGGTGGCAATGAATTCTTCAGTTTGTGCCATAGGATCAGACTTCTAAAATTTGATAGCTTCGGGCTGTTGCGCGGCATGCGGATGCGAATCGCCGCGATAGACTTTTAGTTTCCGATAAACATGCCGGCCAAGCCGGTTGTGCGGAATCATTCCTCGCACGGCGCGTTCGACCAACAATTCAGGATGGCGAGCGCGGCGTGCCCTGACATTCTCAGATTTGTGGCCGCCGACGTACCCGGAAAAACTCATGTAACTTTTCTGTTCCTCTTTTTTTCCGGTGAGCCGGATTTTTTCCGCGTTAATGACGATCACAAAATCTCCAGTATCCACATGTGGCGTGAAAATCGCCTTTTCCTTGCCGCGCAGCAGGTTGGCGGCCTTGACCGCGACACGACCGAGCACCTGGTCTTCGGCGTCGATGAGCCACCACTTGCGTGACACTTCCGTGGCCTTGGCAGAAAAGGTTTTCATTCTTGAGAAAAGGGCACAAAAAGTATGGGTGACGCAGGGAGATGTCAACCCGGCAACGACTGATTAGCTCGATAGTTCCTCCCGTCTTAATATCGCGCAAAACAGACCTTGGCTGGGGACAGAGCCACCCTACAATGTAGGGCCTTTCTACGAAACGACGATCTTCCCGATGAGTACTTTAGCTTCCACAAAGACTGCGATCTCGCCGCGGCGGGACGAAGATTTTCCGGAGTGGTATCAACAGGTGATTCGCGCAGCCGAATTGGCTGAACCCTCGGACGTGCGCGGTTGTATGGTGATTCGTCCGTGGGGCTACGGGATCTGGGAAAACATGCAGCGCCAGCTCGATGCAATGTTTCGCGCGACCGGCCATCGCAACGCTTATTTCCCGCTTTTTATTCCGCTGAGTTATTTCGCCAAAGAAGCCGAACACGTAGAAGGCTTCGCCAAAGAATGCGCCGTAGTCACCCACACGCGACTGGAACTCGAGGCAGATGGAAGATTAAAACCCGGCAGTCCGCTGAGCGAGCCCCTCGTCGTTCGGCCGACTTCAGAGACTATCATTGGCGCCAGTTACGCGAAATGGGTTCAGTCGTACCGCGACCTCCCGATCCTTCTAAATCAGTGGGCCAACGTTGTGCGATGGGAAATGCGGCCGCGTTTGTTTTTGCGCACGACCGAATTTCTGTGGCAGGAGGGCCACACCGTTCACGAAACCGAAGAGCAGGCCCGCGCGGAGGCGACTTTGATTCTCGGAATCTATGAACGTTTCGCCCGCGAACATCTCGCCCTTCCGGTCTTCACCGGAACGAAATCCGAAAGCGAAAAGTTCCCCGGCGCGGTCCAGACCCTGACGCTCGAAGCGATGGTGCAGGACCGGAAAGCCATTCAGGCCGGCACTTCGCATTTCCTGGGACAAAACTTTGCCAAAGCGAGCGGTATTCAGTTCCAAAACCGCGAAGGGAAACAGGAATTTGGCTGGACTACGAGCTGGGGTATGACCACGCGAATGGTGGGAACCGTCGTCATGATGCACAGCGATGACGACGGTTTGGTTTTGCCGCCGCGAATCGCGCCAACACAAATTGTGATTTTGCCGATTACCCCGAAGGAAGATACACGCGTCAAAGTTTTGGAAGCATGTGATGCGCTCGCGCTTGAATTGCGCGGAAAGCGCTTTGCCGATGCACCGCTTGAAGTAGAAGTCGATCGGCGCGATCTGGGCGGGGGTGTTAAGAATTGGGAGTGGATTAAGAAGGGAGTACCGTTGCGTCTCGAGATCGGTCCGCGCGATCTTGAAAAAAATTCGGCCGCAGTCAGCCGGCGCGATCAGCCAGTGAAGGCGAAAGAGTCGATGAAAATAGACGAATTCGCTGCGCGTGCTCCGGAAATTCTGGCCTCGATTCAGGATTCCCTCCATGCGCGCGCGAAAAACTTCCGCGACGCGAACACGCAGGTGATCAATTCGAAGAAGGATTTCTACGATTTCTTCACGCCGAAAAATTCTGCGAAGCCGGAAATCCACGGTGGTTTTGCGCTCGCGCACTGGAACGGATCGCGCGAAGTCGAAGAACAGATAAAGAATGATCTCAAAGTGACGATTCGCGTCATTCCTGTGGATGATTCGGCGGAGCCTGGGCAATGCATTTTCACTGGTGAACCGAGCGCTCGCCGGGTGATTTGGGCGAAATCGTATTAGCGACAGGGACGCAAGTGAACCGTACGACGTGTGAGTTGACTGTGCAACGGTGACTGGTTTATTTCCGCCCGCCGATGCAATTGAAACTCTACAGCCGCCAGTGGTGCTCCTGGTGTATTGATGCCAAGGATTATCTCAGCGCGAACGGCTATCAGTTCCAGGAGATCGACGTCGGGCAAGATCGGCAGGCATACGAGGAGATGAAGCAGCTTTCTGCTCAGACCTACGTGCCCACGTTTGTAGCCGGCGATAAAGTCCTGGCGAATTTCGACACAGAGCAGCTCCAAAGATTTTTGAACGATTACCAGATCAATCCGTAGGCACGCTGTTGTGGTGATGCTTTTTGGTCTTCTTCTTACGCTCGGCGTGGCCGTGCTCAGCGTGGGTCTGCGCACTTTCCACAATTCGTATGCGCAAAAGGCCGGGGCTCTCGGGATCCTGGCCGCTACTTTTCTGGCCGTTTATTTTGCTACAGACAAGTGGTTGTGGGGTGTGGTTGCCGCAGTGGGCTGGCTGTTTCTGCCGTGGTTGGAGATTCTCACCCGGATTCGAGCACTGCGGCTTCCGAAGGAAAAACAGCTTCGGCCGAAAAGCCCCCCCTCTTCGGAAACGTTCCCTGCGCTGAGTGAAATCACGCGCGAAATCGAGGAGGAAGGATTTGTGTACAGCGATGACGCCGGGTGGGATTGGGAAGATTACCGACAGTTTTTCCGATTGTTCTACAGGGAAGAAGATCGCGCGCAGGCTGCGATCTGCCTGAATGAGCAGCGTGATTTTTCGTTTTATTATTTGCGCATTTCCTCGCGCACAAAAGACGGCAGTGTTTGGACGACGTGGAATTATCCGCTGTCCTATGGGTTGAAGCTCTCTCCTGCGTTTCGGATCAACCGGCAGCGGCCAGACCGCTCGTTCTGGCAGCTTGATCAAAGTCATCGCCAGTTCCTGCGCCGAAACAGAGTTGATCCTGCCGAGATTGAACCCCTGGATGAAACACAGATTCAGACTGACATCGAGAAGGATTTGCGCGACCAGATCGCGCATAACATTCACAAAGGTGTTCTCAAGCAAACTGCGACAGGCGACGTGAAGTATTCCTGGCGTGGAATGATTTACCTTTGGTGCCAATTCTTGGTCGATCTGGTGCGGCTGTAGCTCGTTCCGGTCATCCCGAGTGGAGCGCGCGACCTGACGATCGGCGGTTCGCTTGCGCTACTCTAGAAATTCTGGCGATAGCGGTCTACGAGAGATGACGCGGGACGATTTATCGCCCGTGCAGTTTGTGGTTAGGCGAATCTCGATCTGTGTTCATTTGAACTTGCGTCGTGCGACGACCTGAAGGATGATTCCGTCATGCTGACCGAGAGGCAGAGGACCGTGCTTGATTTTATTCAGCGCGAGCAGCGCGAAAAGGGTTTTACGCCGAGCACGCGCGAGATTCAAAATCACTTCGGGTTCGCCAGCCAGACCTCCGTGATGCAATATATCGCGGCGTTGGAGCGAAAAGGTTTTCTCAACCGCCACGCGCGCAAGGCTCGAGCGTTGATCACGCCCGCCATGAAAGTCCGGATTACCGACATTCCAATCTACGGCCAGATTCCGGCTGGGATGTCGGCGTTAACCGAGCAGAGCATCGAAGGCCATGTGTCGCTCGATACCCGCTCGGCGAATGTGTTGAAAAATCGCGGCACATTTGCGTTGCGCGTTCGGGGTGACTCAATGATTGGCGCGCACGTTCTCGATGGTGATATTGTGATCCTGGAAGACACCAAAGAAGTGCACAACGGTGATATCGTTGCGGCACTGATCGACGGCGAAACATCGTTGAAACGATATGTGGTGGAACGCGGCCGGCCATATCTCAAGGCGGAAAACCCGCATTATCCGGATTTGGTGCCGGCTCGAGAGCTCAAGATTCAAGGCGTGATGGTGTCGCTGATCCGGAAACAAGATCAACGGGATCCTTCGACTCCACTTCGCTCTGCTCAGGACGCCAGTGAACAGGTTCATTTGAACATATTGATTCAATATGTCATGTTTTTCTCCTCATGGCTGCGAGCGCCAAGATTATCGATCTTCGCAAACTGCTGACGGAGCGTTTTCCTCATGTCGCCGTCACGACGCCTACGCGCTTGTTTACCAGTTTATCTTTTCTTGACGAACAAATTAGCGGCGGATTGCCGCGTGGGGCGATCACGGAATTGATCAGCCCACAAATAAGCGCGGGCAGCGCATCGCTCATTCACGCGCTGATCCATTGCGCGTATCGCGATAATTATTTCCTGGCCTTGATTGATGGACGCGATTCGTTTGACCCGTCCGGAGTTGAGAATCCGCGACTGCAACACCTGCTTTGGGTCCGGTGCAGCAAAGCATCTGAAGCTATCAAAGCGGCCGATCTTCTTTTGCGAGACGGCAATTTCCCGCTGGTGATTGTCGATCTGGTCCTCAACGCGCCGGAAGAATTGCGCAAAATTCCGCAAACGAATTGGTATCGGTTGCAACGATTGGTCGAGGTGGTTCCCACCGCATGTTTGGTTCTCACGCGGTATGAAATGGTTAGCAGCGCGCAACTTAAACTGCTCCTTGAAAATTCCTGGGATATTCGAACTTTTGAAACACAGAACGCCCTTTCGCAAGTGCGCATCGTTGTGAAACGATCGCATATTCAACCAGAAGGTAGAACTCAGCTAAACTGATGTTCGCCACGATTTATCTGCCGAATTTCTATTTGCAGGCTGCCACCCGGCATCAGCCGGAACTGTGCTTGAAACCCGTAGCACTGATCGAAGAACACGAAAGGAAACCACTCATCATTCAACTGAACGATGCCGCAGAAAAGGCGGGTATTCGAAAGGGTATGACGCCGAGTCAGGCTTTGGCCCGATCATTGCAGGTTGGAATCAAAGTTCGTGCATTCATGCAGGAAAAAACGATCCAGCAAATTTTACTTCACCACGCGTTCACTCTCAGCCCTTTTGTGGAAGACACAGCGCCGGGTATTTGCAGCGTTCAGTTTACAGACTGTCACAATTTAAGTAAGAAGGTCTGCCGCGTTATCGAGCAATTAAGCGAATGCGACATTCGCGCTCGAGCTGCGGTTGCTCCGACTGCGGACAGCAGTTTTCTCGCAGCACACCTCGCCCGCCCCATGTTGGAGATCGAGAACGCAAAAGAATTTCTCGCACGTTTGCCAATAGAAACTCTCGCTGTTACTGCGAAGTAGCTTTGACGGCCGTCTGTTCATCGGTCCTTTTCCCGATTCCTTCGATTCGCTTTATAACGAGCGATTTGACCCTGGCATACTCTTTCTGAGCGCCGTTGGCAAAATCGTGCGGCCCGTACTCGAATAGCACGACGAAGCAAAATGTCAGGAGGAAGAACAGGCCGAACCAGAAAACGCTCCGCAGAAGCCCCATGTCAAAAGAGTAGTCGCTCGAAATCTGAGGATCAACCGCAGTGACGCTCGATGCAGTTGCAAGCTGCGAGGCGCAAGGATATATGAATCGCTCGCATCAGACGGGTAGGTACCGAAGTGGCCAAACGGGGCAGACTGTAAATCTGCTGGCTTTACGCCTTCGCTGGTTCGAATCCAGCCCTGCCCAATTTCCAAATGGCCCTGTCGCGTGCGCTGTCCTCAGCGCACGGAGATCAATCGCCGGCGAGCGCAAATCCGCTGGGAGCGGACTTTACAGCACGTATGTGGGGGCAACGCGTCTTGCCTAATAACCACCTCTCCGCTGGCCACCGTCACGCCGGCCACCGTATCCGCCGCCGCCGTAGCGTCCACCACCGCCGCCACCACCCGGCGGCCGCTGCTCGCGCGGACGCGCCTCATTCACGGTCATCGGGCGGCCGTCCATGGTGTGGCCGTTGAATTTCGAGATGGCATTCTGCGCTTCCTCATCAGTACCCATGGTGACAAAGGCGAATCCACGTGATTTGCCAGTGAATCGGTCCTGCATGAGAGTCACTTCCTGCACAGCGCCAGCTTGCGAAAAGAGCTCCTGCAGTTCGTTCTCCGTGGTGTTGAAGGGGAGATTGCCTACGTATAATTTGGTTCCCATTGAGTTTATTCTAGAAAACGCAGCCAGGTAACTGTTTCCGCTTATCGGATTTCAAATCGCCATTGAATAAACTCAACTGACAATCCACCAACTTCCGGGCTTTCGTTTCCCGTTTTGCGGTCACTTGTAAAATGCTTCTTTTAAGAATGCAATAGAAATCAAGGTCAATTTTTCGCGTCAGATAATGGCTCAAGCAGACAGGCGAGAGAGCATGAATGATCCAGCTCGCGTGGCAGTTACGGCCGCAGGCGTAGTTAGTCCGCTCGGGTTCGGATTGGCCGAAACGCTCGAATCGCTCCAGAGTGCACGGGACTGTGTGAGTCCCGTGATGCGCTTTTCAGTCACTGAATGCCGATGCAAAACCGCAGGTCAAGTCTCCGACGCGCGTCTGCTTTCCAGCCACGCGCAAGTACCGCGTTCGGGACGCCTGCATCGCGCGTCGCACATGATGATTGAGGCGCTGCAAGAACTCTTAACACAACAGCCTGAATTTGAACCGGAGCTAGCGGTAGTTGGAACGACAAGCGGGGGCATGTCTTACGGCGAGCGCTATTACCGCTCGTTACAACGAGCAGGAGATTTGCGCCATGCGGCGACGTGGATTGCAAATTATCCGGCACAAAAGCCGGTGATCGATGCGCAGGCGGCTTTTGGAATTTCCGCTCCATGCGAGGTAATTGCGAACGCTTGCGCCTCCGGCACAAATGCGATCGGGCATGCGTTTGAATGCGTGCGGTCCGGTTGCTATCAACGCGTATTAGCCGGCGGGTATGACGCAGTCTCAGAGATGGTCTTTGTAGGCTTCGATTCGCTTCAGGCATCGACGCCGGAGAAATGCCGCCCGTTTGACCAGCATCGATCTGGTATGGTGCTGGGCGAAGGTGCTGCGGTTTTGGCGATGGAAAATCTCGAGTTGGCGCGACGCCGGGGCGCGCCTGTGCTTGCGGAAATCATTGGCTATGGCATTTCCACGGACAATTTTCACATCACACAACCGGAGCCCTCCGGCAGCGGTCCGCGACAAGCAATGCAGCGAGCTCTGGAGAGCGCGGACATCTCCGCGGCCGACGTCGATTACATCAATGCGCATGGAACAGCCACGCTCTTCAATGACACGGCCGAGGGCAGAGCAATCAGCGCGTTGTTCAACCGCGTGCCAGTAAGCTCAACCAAAAGTATGATGGGTCATTCTCTCGGAGCTGCCGGCGCCATCGAGGCCATCGTCTGTTTGCTTGCCCTGGAGCATCAGTTTCTTCCAGCTAACATCAATTTTTCAAGACTGGATGACGATCTCGATCTAAACATCGTCGCGAACGAAGCGCGACCAGCTGCTGTGCGCACAGCGCTTTCAAACTCATTTGGATTCGGCGGAACGAATGCTTCGATTGTAATGCGTAAATTTCCACCTTCGCCAGGGCTACGACGGACAGGCGACGCATGAGTCTGGCGATTGCTGGCATGGGGTGGGTGACACCTCTTGGAACTGCAATTGATTTAGTTTGGAAGCGATTGATTGCGGGCGAAGAGGCATCTGCGACAACGATTTCGGAAGAGTTCGCATGCCGTTCTTACGCGGTTTTTCGCGTACCGGAGTCAGCGCTGAAACACGTCACCCATGCGCGCCTTCGTCGCTCCAGTGCTATTTCGCGTTTTGCAGCAGCAGCTGGGTTGAGCGCGTTGGAGTCTGGCGGGCTAAAAATCGACGCGACGAATGCGGAACGGGTTGCGCTGATCTTCGCCATCTCGAATGGAGGCGTCATTTATACGAAACGTTTCTACCGCGACATCGTGAACACAGGCGCTGAGTCGGCCAGTCCGCTCTTGTTCCCAGAAACAGTGTTCAACGCGCCGGCAAGCCATCTTGCGGCGATTCTCGGAATAACCGGTGTTACTTACACGCTCGTGGGAGACGGAGCAGTTGGGCTCGCGGCGGTCAAAATGGCGCAGGAGCTCATGGAGAGTGAGCCGTTGGACTATTGCCTAGTCGTGGGGACCGAAGAGATCGATTGGCTGTTGTGTGATGCTTACCGGCGGTGGCGTTTGCTTCGTGTAGCCCCTCCGATTGAGCCGTATGGGAAGCAGAATTGCGGAATGATCTTGAGCGAAGGCGCAGGGGCAATCCTTCTCGCACGTGACGGCCGTATGCTTATTGAATGCGCGCATCCGGGCGGATATTTTAGCAGACGAGCTGAAGCGGAAAAACTTTTGACGCACATCCTGTGCGATCTTGGCCAGGCAGAAATCGATTTTGTGATTTCAAGCGCGAACGGGACATTTATCGACGCAGCAGAATCTCACGCGCTTCAGAGGCTTCTTCCAAATGCGCTGGTGTACACCGTCAAGCCTGCCTTAGGCGAAAGCGTTGGCGCGGCAGGATTGTGGCAGGTCATTCTCGCGGCGGAAGCTTTGCGCAGGAGAGAGCTTCCGCCTGTACTTCACGCCGACTCAAAGGTTCCAATGCGGCTTTCACGTTCGCGAACGCCAATTCCAGACGCGCGCCACGCAATCGTGTTAGGCTGCGGACTCAATCAGCAAGCCGCAGGTTTGCGCCTGGTATGTGATTGATATCTCGAACCTCCATCAGATCAGCCATTCATTAATCCCTCTGGGACGGTGGACGTTAGAGCTAAAGATCGTTGCGGTACCCAACCGAAACTTTTTTGGGCGAATCCGCTTGCGCGCTGAGATAAATGTTCTTAATTAAGCGTCCATTTTCCAACCCCCGGTCGATTAGAAGGGACGCTCAACAGTCACTATGGCCAAATCAAAGAAAAAGAAGAGTTCTGGCGCAAAGTCGGCTGTACGGAAGCCAGCTCGCAAGCTTCACGCCAGGAAGACCGGGCACAAAACTCCTGTGCGTACAAAAAAGACCGCGCGCCGCTCGCCAAAGGCAAATTTGCAAAGCACTGAGTCGGCAGCTGCGGTGCTTCTTGGGTTGAACCATCGCGAAAAGAAACTGGATCCCTTCGTTCGTAAACAAAAACAAAAGCTCCTTCAGCTTCGCGACGCAGTAGTCGATTCCATGGCCGGCGTCGCTCAGGGTACACTTAGGTCCCGTGCTGAAGGCAGCGAAGCGTCGGCTTTCGGAATGCACCAGGCCGATGCCGGTTCGGACGCATACGATCGCGATTTCGCGCTGAGTTTGCTATCGCAAGAGCAGGACGCGCTGTATGAGATCGATGAGGCACTCAAGCGTATCGAGGTTGGAACGTACGGAAAGTGCGAAATGTCAGGTAAATCAATCCCGCACGCCCGTCTCGAAGCAATCCCGTTTGCCCGGTTCACGGTTGAGTGTCAATCACAGCTGGAAAAACAGAGTAAGGCCGCACGCGTTCGTGCCTCAGTCACTTCTTTGTTCGGCTTGACTGAAGAGGAGGGTGCCGAGTCAGAGGAGGAAGAAGCTGCTCCATCGGAGGTGAAGGAGTAGAGTCTTATGGCTCAGGAGATTGTCACCCTTGAATGCACGGAGGCGAAGGCGCTTGGGAAACCGCCTTCGCGTTACATGACGACTCGTAACAAGAAAAGTCCGCGCACGCCGAACCGACTGGAGAAGAAAAAATACAATCCTTTTTTGGGGCGGCGCACATTGCATCGCGAGACCAAATAGCCAACAATGCAGCCCAAAACGCCAAAACGTCGTTCCGCATTTCGCCGCGCGAATCGGCCCATGCCACGACGCCGGATCGACATCGCCATGGAAGCGATCGATTACAAGAATCCTGATCTGCTGAAGAAATTCGTGACTGAGAGCGGCAAAATTCTTCCCCGCCGCGTTACCGGTATGCCTGCGTATATGCACCGGAAAATCACGCGCGAAATCAAGCGCAGTCGCTCGGTTCTATTGATGAAGTAGTGTTTGTTCTGCCGAGTCGGATTCGTCAGAGGAAACTCGGCACTTAGGTCTTCGGCCTTCGCTCGCCTTCCTCGATTAACTTCCAGAACTCACGCGCTTCGCCCAATTGCGCATCCTCGGAAACTGGCAGTTTGCTCCGGAAGAGAAAATCGCGAAGCGTGTTTTTGTGCAAAACACGATGCACCTTGATGCCTTCGTCGGTTTTGGCAAAGTAGATTCGGTAACTTTTCGCGCGATAGCGATACAGTTTTCTTCCGTCGCGTTCGATCACGCCGAATCGCTCCGAGTCCAGCTGCTCCAGGTCTTCGGGTAAGATTTGAAACTCGGCCAGCAACTCAAGCTGCAAGCTTTTTGGCAATGCCGAGATCTCCGCGGCGCTCAGCTCGTTAAAGATGATCTGGAACATTATCTCGTTAAACAGTTGAAGCGTTCAAGCGTTCAACCGAGCTCGTTACTCTGATCCGCTCTAATGTTTCAACACTTCAACGCTCCTCAAACATAAACTCGCCGCACCCGTGCGCCAATTCGCGTAATCATTTCCCAGGTAATTGTTCCGGCTCTTTCGCTCAGTTCAGCGCAGGAAATTTCTTCAGCTTCATCGCGGCCCATTAGGATAACATCGTCGCCTGCCTGCACATCATCGAACTCGGTGACATCGATCACCATCAAATCCATCGTTACCCGGCCGAGAATAGAGCAGCGCTTCCCACGGACCAAAACGGCAGAACCACGATTGGAGAGATGCCACGGATACCCATCCGCATAGCCGGCTGACAAAGTTGCGACTCGCATGTTTCTCGGCGCGATAAACGTCCGACCATAACTGATCGAGCTGCCTTTCGGCACGTCGCGCACCAGGCAAACTCGTGTTTTCCACGTCATGACTGGCTTGAGTAACTCTCGAAATTCGGGTAGCGGCGAAATACCATAAAGCATGATGCCGGCGCGCACGATTTCGAATGTCGGCTGATTAAAAGCGAGCGTGCCGGCGCTTTGCAACACGTGCGCCTTGTAACTTCCCGGAACTTCCGCGCGGATTCGTTCGAGAATTTTCTGGAATCGAACGAGCTGGTCGCGCGTATATTCTGCATGTTCATTCGACACCGGCATGTGGGTCGAAATGCTGTGGATCTCAATGTTTGGAAGCGCCGCCACTCGCTTGAAAACCTTCAGCGCTTCGTTCTCGACCACGCCCATTCGCCCCATGCCGGTGTCGATCTTGAAATTGACTGATACCGGTTTGAGCTGATCGAATGCCTGGGCTTCGTCCAAACTAGAGATCGTCGGAATAAATCCGATCTGCGCAATGATCGGGCGTTCCTCCGGAGTTGCCGGGCCAAGAATGATGATAGGATGAGGAAGCGATTCACGTAAGGTCCGAGCTTCTTCGACGTTGGCTACGCCGAATAATTGCGCATCATCGGCGAGCGCTTGCGCCACGCCGAGTAGTCCGTGGCCGTAAGCATTCGCCTTCACCACCGCGAGCATTTCGGCGGATCCGATTCGATCCCGCACGACCTTTGCATTGTGCCGCAACGCGGCGCGATCGATTTCAGCCCAGCAACGGTAAGTTTGTTTCATTGTGAGATCGTGATGTGTGGTTCGCGTAAATAAAGTGGCTCAAGCGGTGGAGAAGAAAAGCTGCATCGCGCCTCGTGGGCAAGCCTGGCCAGCACGCGAGCCGAAGGATAATGAATTACGGCGCGGCCAAATTGCGGGAGCAATTCCGAAGAAAAGACCGCCATCGTCGCATCGAGCGATCCGAGCTTCGCTTTCAAATCGGGCCCCGAAAACAACACTGGACCTTCAAGCAATTCATTACGGACTACGCGCGCGAAGAAGAAAGATTCCCTGCGTGCGTCGCCCAGCACGTAGTATTCCTGCGCATCGGATTCCATTGCGCAAATCGAGGGATATCCGATTAAGTGTGCGTTACAAGAAACTTGTAATCCAATTGCCGCCGAAATCGCAATACGCGTTCCCGCGTAGGATCCCGGGCCAAGTCCGACAATGATCGTCTCCGGGACGCCAAATTTTCTTCTGACATTTTGGAGATTCTCAAAGAATGGTGCGGAATTTTTCCTGTCGTTAGGCCATTCGCGTGCGAACTCGACTTCCCCGTCCAGCCATGCCAGGCTGCCGCACGCGGTGGAGAGTTCAAGCGCCAGAAGCTTCATCGCGGTGATCAAGAAGGGTTATGATCCGCTGACGTTCCGATTTTATCTCGAAAAAAATCCACTGGGCATGCGCGGGAACCAAATCGGGAAAGCGATCGGCCCATTCGATCACGCAAACGCCATCGCCAAAAAAATAGTCGTCAAGACCAAGGCGATCGGTTGATCCTCGGTTTTCCAAGCGGAAGAAATCGAAGTGATAAATGGGCAACCGCCCGCCTTGATATTCATGAACAATTGTAAATGTGGGACTGGTTGCTACGGCACGACATCCCAATCCGGTGACGAGACCCTTTGTAAAAACGGTTTTGCCGCTGCCAAGCTCGCCTTTCAGGGCGAGTACAGAGCCGGCGTCGAGGTCCTCCGCAACTTGCATCCCGATCGCTTCCGTCTCAGAGGGGCTGCTGGAAATGAATGTAACCAAGAGGCAATTTTCGCTTTTCGCTTTTCGATTTTTGACTGAGCGAGCCAATTCGAGTCAGCGATAGTTTCGGGAATTCTCGGCGCCACGCTCGCGCCAGGTGAATCCCGTTGCGTGGAGAAATTGCGAAGAGCAATTCATAGTCCTCGCCCTCCGAAATTGCGGCGCTGACATCAGCACCGCGCGCGACCGGCAGATTCTCAACGTCGATGTTGAAACCGACTTTGCTGGCGTGCGCGAGTCGGGGCAGATCGGCACCGAGGCCGTCGCTTAGATCCATCATCGCGTGAATGAAGAAATTTTTTGTAAGCCAGCGCGATTCGACAATGCGCGGAACGAATTTGAGATGCTTTTGTCTCACTGCCCCTCCAAGCCGGCCGGTAACGAACAGGGCATCACCGGGTTTTCCGCCCCGCCGCGATGCCGCCCGGTTGCGTTCGACAAAGCCGATTACGCTCACCGAAACGGCAATCGGCCCCGGTGTGCTGCTGGTTTCCCCACCAACTATACTGACGTCGAAATGGTCCGCGGACTTTCGCAGTCCGCGATACAGTTCTCTTATCCATGCGACGTCGGTTTTTTGCGGAGCGATCAGCGTGATCAGCGCAAATCGAGGCACGGCTGAAGCCGCGGCAAAATCGCTCAGGGGGCGCATCATCGCTTTCCATCCGACGTGCAAGGCCTTTGCTTTGCGGAGGAAATGCACCCCTTCAACAACGCAGTCGGTTTTGAGTACAACTAAGTTTTGGGCGTCAGCCATTTGAACAATTGCGCAATCGTCACCAACGCCAGCGAAGATTTTCCGGTTATCCGCACGCGGAAGATCACGCGCGATCTGGTCGAGTAGCAAATCTTCCCCCAGAGAACCAAGCTTCATTGAGAAAAAATCTCTGGGAACGCGAGGGCGGTGAGAGTGAGCGAGTTAAAAAGCGAATGCATTGTCATTGAGACAAGCAGGGAGCCGCTCCATTCGTACGCAATGGCGAAACAGCTTCCCAGAACCAACAACGGCACAAACGACGGAAAATGTGCGTGGGCCGCAGCGAACAGGCCCGCGCTGAGAATCACGCCGGCGACCCAGCCAAAGTAGCGTTTGAGTACGCCATAGATGAAAAACCGAAAAACAAACTCCTCGACAACCGGAGCGATGGCGACCGCGAAAACAATGATCATTAGCCGTTCCTCGATCGTGCGCGATCCACTGAAGAACTCGACAATGCTCTGCTTGCTCGTGTCGCCACCGAAAAACCGCTGATTAACCGCCTCAGACAACCCAATCAACGGATATGCAAAGAACAACAGCATCGTTCCGGTGCCTAAAGCTCGGAAAAAACCTACTCGGAAAAATCCCGCCAATGCACCAACATCGAAGCCACGAAACTGGAGAAGAGTAACGATGACGAGGACCACGAAAGCGGTGAGGAGCAGATTTGCCACAAGATTGCGTGGGTTAAACTGGATCGACGGGTCTGGAACTGCTGAGCTGATGGTCATCAGAAAGAAAAGGATCAGCACACTCGCAAGAATTGCTTCCGGGAATCCAAAGGTTCGTTCCGGTGCATCAGCGATGGAGCGGTTACGGATGCCTGTGCTGATCTGAGAGATCAGCAAAAGATAAACACAAACACTGCCAACGAGGTAGAGAACGGAAAGCAGATTCAGGGCGAGGTTCGGGGCGGCTCCGAATGCAGCGAAAAAGTTTCCCGATAGCATCATGGAGGGTGCTGTCGCATGCGCTACCCTCACTGCTACGGAGCGTAGTAACTGGGCAGGAAATACGCGCGTCCCGATTCGAGCTGTGGCAGGAGTTGCTTCGGAAGTTGCAATTCGATTTTCGAGTCGGATTCACCAAACACTCGAAGAAATCGCGCGAGACTGAACGGTGGACCGTACTTCACTACTTTCGCGTCCGGTGTGTTTGCCAGTTGTTTTGCTTTGGTGAACGCGTCGTCCAATTCGCCAAGGCCGTCAATGAGCTTGTTCTGCAATGCTTCTTTCCCAGAGAGAATTCGGCCATCGGCGATCGAATTGCGCAGAAGATCAGCCGGCAGATTTCGCTCCTTCGCCACGATGCCAAGAAACTTGTCATACGTGCCCATAATGAAGTTCTGCACGAATTCCCGTTCTTCCGGCGTGATCGGTCGCGCTCCATTGAGCATGTCTTTATATTTGCCGCTCTTAAAAACGACGGAAGCGAGCCCGATTTTGTTAAATAGTTGCTCGTAATTCAGCGTTTGAATGATGACGCCAATGCTTCCGGTGATTGTGGTTTCATTTGCCATCAGGAATCTGCCGCCGCAGGAGACATAATACCCACCCGACGCCGCCAATGACTCCATATAGACGACGACTGGTTTGGTTGCGCGTGTCTTAACGACCGCGTTGTAGATCTCATCGGAAGCTGTGACTTCCCCGCCCGGTGAATCGATCTCCAGCACAATGGCCTTTACGCGATTGTCATCGCGCGCCTGCTGCAGTGCCGCGCGCAAGTCATCTACCATCGAGTCACTGACGCTTCCCGGAATGGAAGAACTGATCAGGCCGCGCATCGTGATGACCGCGATCTTTTCCGTCGTCGCGTGCGCGCCTCTTTGCAGCAGAATTTCGCGGAAACGCGGTATCGGCTCTGCTTCATGAATTCCGCTCACGCGCTTAAACGTGGCGATCATCAACACAAAATTCACGAACAGACTGGCGCAAAGCGCGATGAACAAAAAAATGCTGAGACAACTCAGTCTGCGATCCGGCGTCATTCCGAACCAAACTGCCGGAGAACTGCCACGCGCACAAGCGGTTTTCCAGCGGCGGCAAAACCGGCGGCACGCATTTGAGGCCTTCAGTTGCAACTCGATTCCGCAGGTTCGAATGAGTGCGCCATTTATCTGCCCGTCATTCTCGAAGAGTCAGGCTAACTCGCTACAACAACCGCGTATTGAAGTCATCGCCGAACTTTTGCAGGCGTTCGCGGCCCGGAGTGGCCTGGGCCTAACGGAACGGCTTACGACTTCACTCATTCTTCTTTACATTTCACTTCCAAAGTGATCCCCTGCGTGGTGTAACCTCCTTACGCCTCAACTTCAACCCATCACTGATCTCCTTGCCATGAGCTTCGAACCCGCCACCACCCGCTTCAGCGCCGTCAACGCCGAGGCCCTTGCGCTCGCCGCCACCATCGCCTACGAAGTCGATAATACAAAGGCGCGACGCCGCGCGGCAGAAGAGCTCGGTCTCGACCAATTCTTCGAGCCCTTCGAACACCACAACTTCGTGATCGACACGGAGGGCTTCGTTGCCGCGTCCAAGCAACATGTCGTTCTCGCCTTCCGCGGGACAGAACCAGGCAAAATCAAAGACTGGGCTACCGATGCCCTAGCTGCGCCCAGCGCCTTTCGGTGGTTCTTCGAGCTGGCGCCCGATGTCGGCAACGTCCACTCCGGCTTCGCCAATTCACTGCGGGATAGCTGGGCTGAGAGCATCCGCAAGCTATTAAAGAAAGCTGGCGCCGGGACGCGTCGCACTTTGTGGATCACCGGCCACAGCCTCGGGGGCGCGCTTGCCGTCCTCGCAGGCGGGGCTTGCACGTACGATCCCGAAACATTGCTCCCGCTCAATGGTCTCTACACCTTCGGCCAACCCCGCGTGGGCTTGCACGATTTCTGCAACAATATCGGACTCAAATTCGGCAGCGTATATTACCGCTTCGTCAACGATCACGACGTGGTCCCGCGCGTGCCGCCTCGGGCTTTCGACTACACGCACACCGGGCGTCTCATCCATTTCGACTCCGACGGCGAGCCCGACGCAGACAGTCAGGAGCAACGGAGTTTTCTAGCGCGCGCCTTTGACACGATCAGCGCGGTCGTGGCCGATTTCACTCACAGCCCGGAACTGATCGGCGATCATGATATGACCAAAGGCTACCTGACGTGCATCCGTAATGGGATTGAATCTGGAGCACTTGCCGCGGGCAAGAAGCTACCCGCAGACTGGTAATCGGTCTACTTACGCTATTGACTCCGGGGTGAAAAGATTTGTAGACAACCTGTGGCGCTTCGGTTTAAAACCCAGGGTCTTATGATCATCGACACCATCGAAGGTTGCGAGATTCGATTGGAGGATGGTCCAGAGGGCGAAAAAAGTCACGTTCGTCGCTGATGCAGATATTGATGCCGATGGCGCCAACGGTCAGAACGACGCCCGCGCGGCTTACATGGCGGATGATTCGGGTTCAGAAGCGCTCGCCAACGGCGGAATGGGAATTCGGCATGGCGAAGTTGTCGGCATTGCGGACTGGTTCAAAGACATTGTGGCCATTGAAAACGGCAAGCCAAAGATTTTTCCTGGCGGCGTCATCGTCTCTAAAACGGCTTACCACATCCGCGGCGAACAGGAGGATACCCCAAAGCGGTACGTCGACGCTGCGACTGTCCCCTATGTCATTGTCCCTCCTGTTATCATCCAGAAAACTAAAGGAGTCGTCCGCGGCTGCTTTGCTCGGGTGACGTACAAGGGCAATTCGGTGGACTGCATGATAGGGGACGGACCGCACAAAAAGATCGGTGAGATTAGCATTGCCGCCGCGTGAGCCGTCGGTATGCCGTCTAGCCCGCGCTCCGGCGGCGAGGATAAGAAGATCGTGCAATACGAAATCTTCCCTGGTCGGAAAGCCACCATAAATGGCGTCACATACCCACTGATGCGAAGCGAGGGCACCTACGTTGATTGAAGTTTCGGTGCTCCGGCGCGCGGTTCGCCAGAACCTTGGGTCTTGAGGACTTTGCCATATCGCGAATTTCCAGCGAGAGTTGGGCTTCTGTTTTCGGCTCTAATGTGAAGACCAGTTTTTCTTCGAAGGCGTCGTCTTGGCTGGCGCTCTTTGGGATTTCTGCCTGGGCATGGACGGCGAAACTTCCCTCGGTTTCCATCGCCTTCAACTCGCCGAAGCTGATCGCAAGTGAGTCTGCACGCTGCTTGTAGCGCTGACCCGCTGTGTTCGACAGATGCTGTCGCCAAGCAGTTTCAAGTGGCTTGCCGATCTCTACTGTCGCTACGCCCGCAGGTGTGATTCGGAAGCCTTGGAACGACGCGTATTGCCACTTAAGCGAGTAAATCGCAACGGCGAACACGCCGTTCGGCGACCAAGCAACCTCGAGATCACGGTGATTGCCGTGACTCCCATCTGGCAACTGCCAAGCCTGCGCCCCACGAAACGTCGCGAGGATCTTTCCGTCTTTCACATCCACGAGGTAATTTATTACGGCATCGAAAAAATCGTCTGAATTTGGTAGCGCCGTCATTTCGCCCCGGTTCAGTGCAGCCCAATCAATTTTGTATTTCTCAGGCGCCGCCCATGCGAAGGCATAACGTCCATCTGGCGAGGACGTGTTTTCCAAAACGACAAATGACCCGGCTGCACACACGCTGGCGCTGATCCCGACTACGAGTAGAAGACAGAACGCCGCACGGTGCATACGAACACAAACTTTGGGTGCTAAGAGTAAATGTAAAGGCGCTCGCAGACTCACTCTGCAAACAACGATGACCTATTGCTCATCAGTTCGTCTTTAGCTGCAGTAATTTGACTATTTCGTCGCACAACTCCTTAACTTTATCGTTATCGGGCGCCAGCTTTAGCGCGCGGCTTGGTAGAAAGTCAGCTTCTCCTGGGCGGCTGACATTCGAGTACGCCGCACCTCCCATAGTCGTACGAATGTGATTACGCCGAAGCAGGAAACTCGAGCGCGAAATCAATCAATCGCTTTTTTCCCAAATAAACCTTGCCCAGGTAAATACGCGGAGCGATTTCGCGTATTTCGTCGCGGACCCAGTGCGCCAGCAGCGACGTCTCCGAATAATCGAGCACGATGCACTCCTTGTTGTCCAGCCAGCTCGGACCCCTATAGACCTTGGCAATGATCGCGTTCAGTCCAAACGGTAAGATCTTGTTTCGCAAGACACCCTTCGTCGGATCAAAAACTTTTCCCTGCCACGCGAAATGACTTATGAGGTTGGCGATGTCCTGCGAGTAAGTCGTTCCCGGCGCGACGATCGCCCTGCCCCTGGCCTCGCCGCCCGGAATTTCACCGGCAGGAGCTTGCGTGAACAGATCATCCAGTTGTGTCTGGGACATCTTCAACATTTCTGGAACTGTAGGTGCCATGTTTTTCCTTTCCCTTAAAGCGCTAAAGCATTTTCAAGTATTCGATTAGGGCTCGCTTATCTGAATCCGGCAGATCCGTGTCGAAGTAGTGCCCTTTGTCCTCGCGTCCTCGTTGAAATGCGGATTGGGGAAGAGCCCGAAAACCGAGCACACCGGAAGGTTTGCCATAAACGGTTCGATTCGCTTCGTCGATCGGTTGGTTCTTTTTAAAGGCGGCAAACGCAGATATCGCGCATGCAGCAAGGTAGAGCCCGAGTCGGTTGAGACGGAAAAGACACCCCCTTGCTGCCAGCAGTACCTTCACGGAGCCATCATTGCTACGTCGCTCGCAAATCCTGTGGCAAGAAAATTTGGGAAGAGAAGGAACGGACCGCACGCGTTCCGTTACTCCACAAACTGAATCTCGATGGGAACGCCGATGTACTTCTTCTCGTGCGCGTCAGCGAGAAATCGTCTGATGGCCGCGCGTCCGGTCGCACCATAGTCGCGAGTGAATTCATTAACGTACATGCCGATGAATCTGCTGGCCAGCTGCTGGTTCATGTCGCGCGCGAATGCGAGTGAGTAGGCTACCGCTTCGTCGCGGTGCATTAGACCGTACTCGATGCTTTCGCGAATAATCTCGGTGAGATCGCGGCGCACTGGTAACGGAATATCTTTGCGCACTACGTTTCCGCCTAGCGGCAATGGCAACCCAGTCTGACGCTTCCACCAATCGCCAAGATCGACAATCTTCTCAAAACCGGATTGCGCATACGTGAGTTGCCCCTCGTGAATGATCAAACCAGCATCCGCGCGCCCGGTTTGTACCGCATCAAAAATTCTGTCGAACGGAACAACTGTAAAATCGAATTCACCGAGGAAAAGCTGAAGGGCAAGGAACGCGCTGGTGAGTTTTCCTGGGACTGCAATCGTGCAATCATGCAACAACTCTCGAATGTCATCGTCTGACATTGAAGCGTTGAAGCGTTGAAGCGTTGAACCGCTCGAATTCCGCCGTTTCGCCGTTTCGCCGTCTTGTCGTTTCCGAACAACCAACGGTCCGTATCCGTCCCCCATGCTCGCTCCGCAAGCTAACAGCGCGTATTTGTCCGTGACGTAAGCGTACGCATGAACCGAGATGGCGGAAATGTGCAACTCTCCACGTCGCGCGCGTTCATTCAACGTCTGAATGTCTTCCAACCGGTGTTCAAACCGGTAGCCGCGTAGATTGATTTTGTTCTTCGCAATTGCGTAGAACATGAATGCGTCGTCCGGATCGGGCGAATGGCCAAGCGTAAAGATTTCAGTGGAATTCTTCGTCATGCGGAATTCGAAAATGGTCGGGACAGTCTGATCAAAGCAAATTGCCAATCATTCAAACCGTATTCGCGTTTATTAGCTATACAAAGCGCTGTGTGACCCAATTTACGGACCGTGGAGCGAGTTGGACGAAGTTAGCTGTAATCGGCCGTGTGTGAGAGGCGCCGCGGAAGGGCGCCATTCACCGCTCAGGGGATCCGCGCTTCGCATTGCGAAGCGGCTAAACAAAACAGCCGCCGCGCGAATCCGCGCGGCGGCTGAATTCGTATCCAGGAAACGCTGACTTCTCTAACAGCGCTCCTCGATAACAGTTTTAGTGATTGTTCACCACTCGCGGTGCGGGGCGGACCATCTCAAGCTGAGCGCTCACCTTCTGAATCTGGTCGGCCTGCTGCTTGAGCGCCGCGGTCAGGGTCTGAATTTGACTTTCCTGCGAAGCAATCTTTGCCGCTTGATCTTTCAGCGCCTGGTTCATCGCGCCAGGCGAGCCGCCCCCGGCACATACGCCGAGCTGGCCGTCTCCATTTACGCAAACCGGGTCACCGGTGACTGACACACCCGTGATAGCGGCGACAAAGCAACCATTGAACACATGCATCGGATCGCCGATGCGAATGGTCGAGCTTTCGTTGGGGAAATCGTTACCAGCGGTTGCGCCGATATAGATATTATCGAACCCGTCGATGATGTTCTGTCCGGCCATGTCGCCGACGACCGTGTTAAAGCTACCGTTTGTGTTGCCGACCTGTGCCGAATCACCGATGGCAATGTTTGAAGCGCCATCGACAAGGGCCGAGAGCGCGTTAACCCCCATCGCCTGGTTGAACAAACCAGTGGTGTTGGCACCAATCGCATTGAACCCAACCGCGTTGTTTGAATCGCCATCAACATTGGCAAAAAGTGCCTGTCCGCCAATACCCGTGTTAAAGTTCCCGATGCCGGCTCCGTCTGAGTCATTGTTCTCCAGCGCCTCATCGCCAATTGCGGTATTCAAGGCGCCAAGAACATTTGAAAAGAGCGCCGAATCGCCGAAAGCGTTGTTGCTGAAGCCGTCAAGGTTGTTAAACAGCGAAAAAGCACCGAACGCACCGTTGAAGCTGCCGTCGTCGTCAACAAGGAACCCGTTAAACACAAGCGCGTCTGTGCCGACGGCCGTGTTCCGCGTGCCGGAGTCATTGAGCAAAAGCGCCGCAGCGCCAACGCCTGTGTTGGAGTCGGCATTGTTGAGAGCCAATACCCCCCCGCCACAACCGGTATTGAAGTTGCCAGTGCTATCAGAATACAGCGACCGCCAACCGATGCCTGCGTTGCCTGTCCCGGTGGTGTTGAGAAACAGCGCGTCGCAGCCTTCGGCTGTGTTGAATAAGGTATTATCACCATAACACCCGTCTGGTGGAGGACTGAGCTGCGCGTGCATTTGCGGTGCAAACGCAAAGCACACCAGAATGAGCGGGATGAGAAGGAACCCGCGCCATAACGGCAGCGAGCGAGCCGGATCTCGTCCGCATAGAGCTAACGTTTTAACTTGATTCAATGAATACATGGATGTGTTCTTTCTCTGTCCCGGTGGTGTTTTGGTTTATATTTTCTATATCTTGGGATCCGAACAGGCAAAGAACCTACCGGGCAAAAATCCTTTGTCTGTTTTGGAACCTTGGGCCGTGATACTGAATTTGGCACTTGAGTGTCAATACTTTTTTTAAGCTTTTTTCGTTACCGCCTAGCGCAGGTCTCCCAACCTGCAATGCCAATCCAATCGGCACGGGCTCGATTTCGAGGAGGTTTAGGCTATCGACGCCAGGCGGGTCTCGAAACCGGCCACATAGCAGACTTACCGTTTGCGTTGGTGAGTCGGTTCCGGTAGCCTCAGGCGCATGGCACGCTCCGGTTTGGGGAAAGGTCTTGGTGCGCTGATAGGTACGCCCGCAATCCCCGCGCCCAGAGATGGAGCGGACCCCGGCGAGAGAGTACACCAAATTCAGTTGGCGAGCATTGTCCCGAGCGCGTTACAGCCGCGAAAGGATTTTAGGCGCGAAGCGTTGCAAGAACTGGTCGATTCCATTCGGCAGCACGGAATCATTCAGCCGCTTATCGTCCGTCAAAGTGGCGCGAGATTTGAATTGATCGCCGGGGAGCGCCGGTTTCGTGCAGCGCAGGAAATCGGCCTGATCACAGTGCCCGCCATAATTCGCACAGCGAACGACCTGGAGGTGCTCGAGCTTTCGTTGATTGAAAACCTGCAACGCGCCGATCTCAATCCAATCGAAGAAGCCCAAGGCTATGCGAGATTGGCTAACGAGTTTAGCCTGCGGCAGGAAGACATTGCGCTGAAAGTCGGGCGTAGCCGGGCCGCCGTGACCAACGCGCTGCGGCTCTTGGATCTGCATCCGCAGGTGCAGATCTGGTTGACTCAGAATTTGATTTCAGTCGGCCACGCGAAGGTGTTGCTGGCGTTGAAAGTCCCTGACGAACAATTACTCGCTGCGGAAACAGTTTTGCGGCGCAACGCCACCGTGCGTTCCACGGAGCGGATGGTTGCACGTTTGCTCGGCATCGGACGCGGACGGCGAAAGGCCAGGCGTGCTGTCTCTGAGTCGGGTGCCACGGCAACGGCGGTGGAAGATTTACAAAACCGGCTGCAACAGCATCTGGCCACCCATGTAACGATCCATCACGGTGACAAGCGTGGCCGAATCGAGATCGAGTATTACGGAACCGACGATCTCCAGCGCGTCGTTAACGCCTTGGGGCTCCCAGAGACAACGGAGTGATGGGAGTCGTTTCCGGGTGAATTCACTGCTCCGATACTCCAACAGTGCATTACTCCGGCTGGTCGTCACGTTGACCATTTGTGCGGGAAGTTCACGCGCCGCCGAGACGAAGATCTGGGAGGAATTCTCGGGTGAGAAAGCTCTCCTTCATGTTCAGCACCTCGTCGATTTAGGTCCGCACCCGGTCGGCTCGGACGCGATTGAAAAAGCGAGAGAGTATATCGAGGCGCAATTACGACACTCCGGTTGGCAGGTGACACGTCAAGGGTTTACCGAAGAGACGCCGCGAGGGAAAGTACGCTTCGTAAACTTGATCGCGCGGTTCTCCGGCGATGGAAATGCTGCCGCCCCTTCATTTTTGTTGTGTTCGCATTACGATACCAAACTATTCGATGCGATCCGGTTTGTCGGAGCGAACGACGGAGGCTCCAGCACCGGTCTCCTGTTGGAATTGGCCCGCGTGATTGGAGGACGCCCGAATATGGCCAGGAAAATCGAGCTCGTGTTTTTCGATGGCGAAGAGGCCTACGAAAATTTTTCGGAAACAGATGGGCTGTACGGAAGCCGCTACTTTGCTAAACAACTCGAAGCCGATGGAGGGAAGCAATTTCGCGGAGGGATATTGTTCGATATGATCGGTGACCGTTCACTCGACATCACGCTGCCCGCAGATTCACCCCCCGCAATGGCGCGCGACATTTTTGCCGCAGCTGAAGCGCTGAAGCTACGAAACTACTTTAGCTACCTGGACCGTGACCTCATCGATGATCATGCGCCACTGAACGCCATTAGGATTCCAACGATCGATATCATTGATTTTGATTACGCCTGGTGGCATACCGCGGATGATACGCTGGATAAAATCAGTGCGCAGAGTCTCAAAATCACCGGCTCTGTGGCGTTGTATTACCTGTCTGAACTCGCGTTGAAGTATTAACTTGCTCGGTTTCCCTTCAACCCTCCAAGGGCTCGGCAAATCACGAGAGCTTCGATAATTTCTGCATTGCGTCGGAGCACTTTTGTCGTCAGGCTCATCCTGAACTGCCGAGCCCATGGAGCGCCACGCCCCTGCATCCTATCCAAAGCACACAAACATTGGGATCGTCGGGCTTGGAATTATCGGTTGCGGAATCGCCGCTCATCTGCGCCGCAAATGTTTTCCGGTTTTCGTTTGGAACCGATCGCCGCGGCCTGTACCAAACTTTGTCGGTTCGTTGGGTGAATTAGCAGGGTTGTGCAATTACATCCAGATTTTCGTGTCTGATGACGACGCACTTCTCCAGACTGTCGAGCAGCTGAGCGAAAAACTCACACCGCGTCACGTCGTCCTTGCACATTCCACGGTCGCTCCGGATTCAATGCGCGCTGCCGCGGAAACTGTCGAACGCCGGGGCGCGCGGTTCGTCGAAGCGTGTTTTACCGGCAGCAAAGGCGCAGCGGAAAAAGGCGAGCTCATCTACTATGTTGGCGGAACAGATCATGCGCTGCGGCAAGCTCGTCCCATTCTTGAGGCCAGCAGCAAAGAAATCGTGCAGATCGGAGCGGTCGGCCAGGCCAGCGCCATCAAAATTGCAACCAACATGGTCACCGCCGCAAGCGTTCAGGCTGCAGCGGAGGCTCTGGCGCTGGTTCAGGGGCAGGGATTACCGCTGGAGAAATTTGTGGAAGCCATGCGCGTCAACGCAAGTTATTCCGGCACGCTGGCGATGAAACTACCGAAAATGCTCAGCCGCGATTTTGAGCCGCATTTTTCCGTCAAACACATGTTGAAGGACATGCAGATCGCCACGCAACTCGCATTAGCAAATTATCTGGACTTGGGAGTCACCGCCGCGGCGCGCGATCAACTGGGAGAACAAATGCAATGGGGTCACGGCGAGCAGGATTATTCCGCCGTGCTCCGCAAATATTTGTACGAGCCTGCGCCGGGATTTTATGAAGAGCCCCAAATGTCCGAGGCGCAGAAGATAATCGGGACGGAAGAGGCAGTTGCGGGTTCGGCAGAAGCGGTCGCTGAAAATCCCCAGGTTCAAGAAGCAGGTGTCGAGGTGTCGCAGGAGTCTTTCCTCGGTTTGACGGCGACGGTGAGCGCAACAACGCCCGCTGACGCGCCGGTGCGGCGTGGGTTTCTCAGGCAGCTGTTGAGCCGGTTTTCATCCGGACAAGAATGACGCAGCGCCCCCCAAACGGCTGTGGAAAATAGAGGGTCGAGCTCCCCGAGCCCGGATGTCTTGGGCCGATTTAGTGACGTTCGTTAGGCGTGGCGGAGCTTCGGTCTCCACCGGCTTAAGATTTTCGCTTGCTGCGTTTTTTCAGCCGGCTTTTGAATGTAAACTGACTTGTAATGCGAGACCCGGCCTTCTTCGACCTCTGCGCCCGCGCGAAGTTTCGCGTGACCGGGACTGACCGGTTCCGGTTTCTCAACGGGCAAATCACAAACGATTTGCGCAAGGCCAGCGAAACGGTCGCTCTCGAAGCGTGCGTGCTCAATGCTAAAGGCAAATTGAACGGGCACATCTTCATTGCCGCGCTCGGCGAAAGTTTTCTGGTCGATGCCGAGCCGGAGCTTGGCGAACCGCTGCGAACACGCTTGGAACGCTACGTGATTGCCGATGACGTTCAGATTAAGGACGTCACCGATGGATTCTCGCTCTTTCATGTTTTGGCCCAGGAGCCGCCAATGCTCGAAGGCAGCCGAATTGTTTCCGTGCACCGTTTCGCCACACCGGGTTGGGACATTTGGAGCGCGCCGGAACGTTACCATGCTCTGCGCGATCAATTGTCCTTAACTTCTGTCTTCATTGATTCTACTGTGGCGGAGGTGATGCGCATCGAACAGGGACTGGCGCGATGGGGCCGCGAACTTACCGAGGACATTATTCCGATCGAATCCGATCTCGAACGACGCACTATCGATTACGAAAAGGGTTGCTACATCGGCCAGGAAGTGATCTCTCGAATGAAAATGTCGGGACAAACAAACAAGCGGTTGTGCGGGCTGATCTCTCTCGATAATACACCACTTCAGCAGGGGATGAAGCTTGCCGCGCCTTCAACAGCTGGCAAGGAAGCCGGCTGGATCACGAGCGCGACACGCAGTCAACGGCTCGGTAAACAAATTGCGCTAGGGTACGTGAAGCGCGGTTTCAACAATCCAGGGACAACGTTAAATGCCCTCTTGCGGGACAGGACTGGAACGATTCCGGTCGAAGTCGTTTCGCTTCCCTTTCTCTGAAAAATTTTCTACAGTTTTCAGAATTCGTCTCGCGACCTCAACGACCGAGCCGGGCGTGAAATTGGAAAAAGAAATTTTGTTTTGCCCTCTGGCTGTGAATTCATAGAATCCTCGTTGCTCTCCAGACAACGATTAAACCTTAACCCTTTTCACCGTCTGAACGAAGCATATCCTGACTACAGTTTTCATTCGTTGATGGTTCGCCACGGGACGACTCCGCTGCGGGGGACCTGGCGGCTGTGCAACAACGGCGCGGACGCGGTCTAGCACTATGGCCAATTTCTTTCCACGCTGGACGAATTGGATACCGCTCAAGATGATCGTCTGCGTGATTGTGATCGCTTGTGGCTTGACCGGGGCTACGTGGTATTACGCCACGCCGAAGTACACAAAAGTCGGATACCAACCGATCCAGCCGGTGCCGTTTCCGCATGATATCCATGTGACCCAACTGGGGATGGATTGTCGGTATTGTCACAGCTTCGTGGATGTGGCGGCGCAGTCGAACATTCCCAACACAGCGACCTGCATGAACTGCCACTCGCAGGTGGCAAAGGACAATCCAAAGTTGCAACCGGTGCAGGACAGCTGGAAAAGTGGTCAGCCCGTCGAGTGGGTGTGGCTTTATCGCACTGTTGATTACGTTTACTACAATCACGCGGCACACGTGAATCGGGGCATCAGTTGTTTCAGCTGCCACGGTCCTGTGAACCACATGTCGACGGTATACATCGCCAAGCCGCACAGCATGGCCTGGTGTCTGGATTGCCACCGTCACCCGGAAAATTATTTGCGGCCCGAAGATCAGGTTTTCAATCTCGATTGGAAGCCAGACGATGTGAAGCCGGAGGAGTTTGTCGCCGAGTACGGCCAGCCAAGTGATACGCATGAGGATTTTTCGAAGAAGAAACAGCTGACCCAATCCGAGATCGGCCAGACGCTGAAAGAGCGTTGGAAAATTACTCCACCTACAAATTGTCAGGGGTGCCACCGATGAAACGCGTTTTTCACCATCCGCCTGAGCCGTCTACCGGCACAAAATACTGGCGCAGCCTCGGAGAGTTAAACGATACGCCGGAATTTCGACAGTGGTTGGAGCGCGAGTTTCCCGCCGGCGCTGCGGAACTGAATGGCGATGAATGGTCGCGGCGCGATTTTCTCAAACTAATGAGCGCATCAATGGCGCTGGCAGGCGTTGGCCTAACGAGTTGCCGCAGGCCGGAGTTGCACCTCGTTCCGTTCACGAAAAATGTCGAGTGGACGATTCCCGGAAAATTTCTCTACTACGCGACCGCGATGCCGCGTCGCACAGGGGGCATTCCACTGATCGCTACGACCGTCGATGGGCGCCCGATAAAACTCGAAGGAAATCCGCTGCATCCGGCAAGCGGCGGCGCCACGGACACTTTCGTTCAAGCATCGATCCTCGACCTTTACGACCCTACCCGGTCGAAACGTTTTGTTCACAAAGGGAAAACAAGCGCGGTCGAAGATTTCGAGAAATTCCTTGCAGAACTTCATAACACGATGCTCAGCGGCAACGGCGACGGCGTCGCGTTTTTGGTCGAGGAAACGAATTCTCCCACGCGAGAGCGTCTTCGAGGAGAATTGGAAAAAAAGTTCCCCGGCATGCGATGGTGCATTTATGAGCCGCGACTTGGTCAGGAAGCAAACATTGCAATGCAAACAGCTTTCGGCGCGAACGCGAGGTTATTGCCGAAACTGGATCGCGCGGATGTAATTCTTGCGCTGGAAAGCGATTTTCTCGATTGCGGTCAGGGCGACCTCGAAACAGTGCGCGGTTTCACTTCGCGCCGGCGCGTAAGCGCGTCCAAGGACAGCATGAACCGGCTGTATGTAGTGGAGCATCGTTTTACGCTTACAGGTGCGATGGCTGATCATCGATTGCGTTACCCGGCCAGCCAGATGCCCGCATTCGCGCATGCACTCGCGACGAAAATTCTCGCGGGAACGAATGATCCCAGTCTCGGCGCTCTGGTTGGAAATTTACAAAGCACGCCAAACACTTTCGACCAGCAATGGATCGATGGGGTTGCAGCTGATTTAATGGCAAAACCAGGAGCGAGCTTGGTGCTCGCCGGCCCGACACAGCCGGTCGCAGTGCAGATGCTGGTTTATGCAATCAATGCTGCGCTGAAAAATGTCGGCCAGACGCTGGTGGTGCGTCAGATTCCCCGCAATCCCAAGACAATCGACATCGCTCAGCTCGCAACCGACATAAATGAAGGCCACATCAAACAGCTGTTCATTTTCGGCGGCGACCCTGTCTATAACGCGCCGCGCGGATTGGTAGAAGATTTACAAACAAAGGAGCCTCTCGATTGGGCGGAATTGCAAAAGAAGGTCCCAAACATTCTGCGGCTTGGTTATCATGAGGACGCTACATCAGCGCTGAGCCAGTGGCACATTCCGCTTGCCCATTATCTCGAATCGTGGGGCGATGCGCTTACTGCCAGCGGCGATTATTTGTCGATTCAACCGATGATCCTCCCGCTTTTCGGTGGCCTGAGTGAGATTGAGCTGATGAATATGCTACTGGGCGGTCCTAAACCGCAAGGCCCGGAGCTGGTACAGGAAACCTTTCGCCTAACGAATCCGGCAGGCGATTTTCAAACAGTGTGGTCGCGCTTTTTGCATGACGGTTTTGCTGCGCACGTTCAAAGCGCCGATCAACCTGCCGCGTTCAATGCCGGCGCAACCGCAGCTCTGTCGCGTGATTCCTGGTCGCTTTCGGTGCCTCCTACGCCTGAATCGCCGGAGATTGTGTTGACTGGCAGCTACGGAATGGACGACGGCCGCTACGCGAGCAACGGCTGGCTCCAGGAACTACCTGACCCAGTTACAAAACTGAGTTGGGACAATGCGGCATTGATCAGTCCTGCGTACGCAGAAGGGCTCGGCGTCGAAACGGGCGATCTGTTGCAGATCGCGATTAATGAAAAGAGCCCCGGCGGGACCGTGATGAAACGCGAGCTTGTCATTGCAGCGCTGGTGTCCCCCGGGCATGCCGACAACTCCGTTACCGTCACGCTCGGTTGGGCGCGCAAGATGCCGCAATTTCTCGAACTTCCGTATGCAGGCGCCAACCTGAAGGAAAAGCCGGGGCTTACCGAGCAGGCCGGGTTTAATGGCTATTTTTTGCGAACAGCAGCGAATCCGCATGTTGCTGTGGTCGGCGCGAAGGGGATTGAAAGCGTGCAGGTGACGAAAGTCGGCCGCACTTATCCATTCTCGATCACCCAGGAGCATTTCAGCATCGAAGGCCGCGGTCTTGTTCGTGAAGGAACGCTGGAGGGCTATCGCGAAAATAATGACTTCGCGAAAAAGGTTCCCGGCGAAGAAGAATTACCGCATCCACCGCCGAGCCTCTACACCCATCCGCCATTGGACGCGCCGCAACAATGGGGAATGAGCATCGACTTGAATGTGTGCACCGGGTGCAACGCTTGCGTGATCGCCTGCCAGGCGGAAAACAACATTCCGGTTGTCGGAAAGCTACAAGTGGCACATGGCCGCATTATGCACTGGCTCCGCATCGATCGTTACTACGCGAGCCGCGAGCCGTTTAATCAGGACCGAGGAGTGTGGCCAGAGCATCCCGAGATGGTATTTCAGCCGATGCCCTGCCAGCATTGCGAGAAACTGCCCGTACAAAGTGCGGCGGTTTAATTATTTTGATTACAACCAGCGTCCCGTAGGGAAGAGAAAGCTCGTGGGCGCGTTGAACATTTACGAAGAATATTTTGCACCGCTAACCACCAAGGGCGCGCCCGACACCATGAAGATGCAGAAGAATCCTAACGTTACTGTGCGCATGCGCGGCGTCATGGAGAAATGCACCTACTGCGTGCAACGCATCGAGGAAGCAAAGATCGCGGCGCTGGCGCGGGCAGGCGCTTCGCCTGACAAGCGCATCGCGCGCGATTCGTTTACGACCGCGTGCGCGCAAGCGTGCCCGACGGAAGCGATTGTTTTCGGCGATATCAAGGACCCGGAGAGCCGTGTCTCGAAGATGAAACAACAGGACCGCAATTACCGGATCCTCGACTATTTGAACGTTATTCCGCGAACGAGTTATCTCGCCCATCTCCGCAACCCCAATCCGAACATGCCTGACGCGACGGATATTGGGATCGCAAGTGTGGTCGAGGCGTTACCGGAGTGAGCACGACTTAAAAATGGACGGAGCACCAGCAGCAGCACCTGCAAGCGTTGAAGAGGCCAGGCAGCGAATTGCCCATGTTCCGCTGGTGTTAAACCGGCGCAGTTTCAATTGGCTGACGCAGCGGATTTCCGAAGTGGTGGAACAACCCGCCCCGCGCTGGTGGTGGGTGATTTTCACCATTACTGCAAGCGCCGCGACCTTCGGCATTTTTTGCATTGGCTATCAGATTTCCACCGGCGTCGGCACATGGGGAAATCAGATCCCGGTCGGCTGGGCCTGGGACATTACCAACTTCGTTTTCTGGATCGGTATCGGACACGCCGGCACACTGATCTCAGCGATCTTGTTTTTGCTTCGCCAAAAGTGGCGTACGTCGATCAATCGTTCCGCAGAGGCGATGACGCTTTTTGCAGTTATTTGCGCGGCGATTTTCCCAGGGATCCACGTCGGCCGGTTCTGGATGGCGTGGTATTTGGCGCCGATGCCGAACAACTGGGGTATCTGGCAAAACTTTCGCAGCGCGCTCATGTGGGACGTGTTCGCGGTCTCAACCTATTTTACCGTGTCGGTTTTGTTCTGGTACACTGGTTTGGTACCGGACTTGGCGACGCTACGCGATCGCGCGACCACGCGGATCAGGAAATTTCTATTTGGAATTTTCGCTCTCGGCTGGCGCGGCTCGAATCGGCACTGGCGCCATTACGAAATGGCGTATCTGCTTTTGGCCGGTCTTTCTACGCCGCTGGTTCTCTCAGTGCACAGCGTCGTATCATTCGACTTTGCCTCGACGGTTATTCCGACGTGGCACACCACGATCTTTCCGCCTTACTTCGTCGCAGGCGCAATCTTCGGCGGCTTCGCCATGGTGTTGACGCTGCTCTTACCCGCGCGCGCGATTTTCAAGTTGCAGGACGTCATCACGCCGCAGCACGTCGATAAAATGGCGAAGGTCATTCTGTTGACCGGCTCATTCGTCGGTTACGCGTACGCGATGGAGTTTTTCATAGCGTGGTACAGCGGCGACCATTTCGAGCGCTACGCATTTTGGAACCGCGTTTTCGGCCCTTACTGGTGGTACTGGTGGTTCGGAATGCTCTTTTGCAACATGCTTTCGCCGCAACTGTTTTGGTTCCGCTGGTGTCGGCATAACGTATTAGTCGTTTTCTTCGTCGCCATGTGCGTCAACGCCGGCATGTGGTTTGAGCGTTTTATCATTATCGCAGGCGGTTTGGCCCGCGATTTTCTGCCATCTTCATGGAGAGTTTATTACCCCACTTGGGTTGATATCTGGACCTATATCGGCACGATTGGAATTTTCACTTCGCTGTTCCTTCTATTCATCCGTTTCCTTCCGATGATTGCGATGTCGGAAGTGAAGACAGCCACACCCGAGGCGGACCCACATTACGGGGAGTCGCCAGAAATCGAATCGCTCCCTGCGGGCGGAAAGGAGCGCACGCGATGATAACCACTCCGTACGGTCACACGGTTTATGCCATGGCCGCGGAGTATCCGAGCGCCGCCGCGCTTTACGAAGCCGCAAAGCACGTGCGCGATGCTGGTTTCCGGCGCTGGGACGTGTATTCGCCATTTCCAATTCACGGGATGGACGACGCGATGGGGATCGGCAAATCGTGGCTGAGCGGCTGGGTTCTGTTTGGCGGAATTTCGGGATTCCTTACCGCGGCGCTTATCGAATTTGGTCCGTCATCAATTCTGTACCCCCTCACTGTGCACGGGAAACCAAGGGGTTTCTTCACCGTTCCAGCCTTTTTCCCGATCATGTTCGAGCTCACGGTGCTTTTCGCCGCGTTTGCAGCGTTCTTCGCGTGGCAAATCATGAATCGCTTGCCGCGCTGGAACCATCCGATGTTCAACTGGGACCGGTTTAGCCGTGTGACCAATGACGGATTTTTCCTGGCAATCGAAGCTCGCGACCCGCGGTTTACGGAAAACGGCGTGTACGAGCTGCTAGAGCAAACCGGCGGGCAGCATATCACCATCGTGCACGAGGACTAAATATGCTCCGCGGATTCTTTGTTATTTTTGTCCTGTGCATGATCGCGATAGTCGCCGTCTTCGGCTTTCGCGGGCAAAAGAGCACACAGCCGCCAACGGAAGTTTTTCCTGACATGGTGCGGCAACCAAAAGTGCGTGCACAAGCGCCGCTGGATTTTTTCGCCGATGGACGCGGCCCGCGTTTGCCGGTCACCGGCACGGTCCCCGTCGGCTACGAAATGCCGGCACCGAAGACCGAGGGCTCGCCGCCCGGCATGACAGGAGACGCGCCGGAGGAAGCGCACACATGGATCGCTTTCAGTGCCGGAACCGACTACTTCAACACTGGCAAAATGGGCGACCAATGGGGAACTGGGATCCCGTTGCCAGTAACGCGCGAGTTGATGGAGCGCGGCCAGCAGCGGTTCAACATCACGTGCGCAATGTGCCACGGCGCTGCAGCTGCTGGAAACGGGATCACGAAGCAATACGGGCTGGCTACTGTGGTTTCGCTCCAGGACGACCGGATCCGCAAAATGTCTGACGGTGAGATTTTCAACACGATTACGAACGGAAAAAACACGATGATGCCTTATGGGCCGAATATCGTCGTCGCGGATCGCTGGGCGATTATTGCTTATCTGCGCTCCTTGCAACGCAGCCAGCACGCGACGCTTGCCGATGTTCCGGAAGATCACCGCGCGGAACTGGACAAACCGGCGTCACCGCCGCCTGCGGCGGCTCCAGCAAAATGAGCGAGCGTTTGGATACTCCACCGATGCCGGAAGGCGAATATTTCGACAGCCGTCGATTTACAGGGCTTTCAACTCTCCTCGGCGCGGTTGCCGTTGTGAGCCTGGTTCTCTGCCTTGTGGGCGCGTTCGTGGATCCGCATCAGTTCAGTTATTCATGGCTGTTTGCATTCGTGTTCTTCTTTACGCTCTGCGCAGGCTGCTTTTTCTGGACGATCGTGCACCATGCTACCGACGCCGACTGGTCCGTAGTTGTGCGGCGTCAACTGGAAAATATCGCTGTTTTGTTAGGCGTGCTGGCAGTGTTTTTCATTCCAATCCTGCTGCTGCGCCGGCATCTCTATTCGTGGATGGATATTCCGCCGGGGCACGAGGCGACGCTGGATTCCAAACGCGCTTATCTCAACCTCCATTGGTTCCTAATCCGCGCGATTATTTTTTTTGTTTTCTGGATCATCGCCTCGCAATTGCTGCGGCGATTTTCCGCGCGCCAGGATAAGGACGGAAATCCGCTGTTCACGATTTGGATGCGCAGAGTGTCGTTCATCAGCCTGCCGCTGTTTGCCCTTTGTCTCACGTTTGGCGCATTCGATTGGATGATGAGCCTGAACTACCGCTGGTACTCAACCATGTTCGGGGTGTACATCTTTGCCGGAGCAGCGGGCAGCTCGATGTCGTTGCTCGTGATCGTGATCACTGCTTTGCGACAAGCCGGTTACCTCAAGGGGATCGTGACCCTCGAGCACTATCACATCATGGGGAAATGGATGCTCGCGTTCTGCGTCTTCTGGGCCTACATCGGTTTTGGTCAGTACATGCTCATCTGGTATGCGAACATTCCGGAGGAGACCCAATTTTTCCTAGCGCGAAATACGCAGTCGTGGTGGGCACTCAGCATGCTTCTGGTGATCGGCCGGTTCTTTGTGCCATTCGGGATTTTGCTATTGCAATCCATAAAGAAGAATCCGCACCAGCTTAGTATCCTCGCCGGCTGGATGATCCTTATGCAAATGCTGGACATGTATCTGATCGTTTTACCTGCGTTACACGGAACAGGCGTGCACGTGAGTATCTGGGATTTGCTTTGCCTGGTCGCGATCGGCACAACCCTCGCATTTGTTTATCTGCGGCTTGTGCCACGAACTTCGCTTTTTCCGGTCCGAGACCCACGCCTGATCGAATCCCTTACAACCGTCAACTGACATGGCCGACTCGGAATCGCTTCACAGGACTGCCTATTCACCGGCGCCATTTTCTACATGGTTGGGTATCGTATGCCTTTTCGTTGTGTTTGGTGTGATCGTGCTCGCGGTGATTGGTCCTTCTCCACGCGGAAGTAATTACGAACAGATGCGTGCACAAAAGCGCATGGAACGACTCAAGACTTTACGTGAAGAGAGCCAGAAGGATTTAACAACCTATGCGTGGGTCGATAAGAACAAAGGCGTTGCCCGGATCCCGATCGATCGTGCGATGGAACTAACAGTTGCCGAGTTGGCGCAAAAGAAACCCGCGCCAGCCGGTCCGATCGTCACGCCCGCCGCGCAAACACCACCCACCGCAGCGTCGCCTGCTCCGCCTGCCGCGGCACAAGGAGCAACGGGCGCTCCTCCCGCGCCGCCTTCGCCAGCTGCTCGACAATCACAACCTGCGCCGGCTTCTCCCGCACCAGCTACTACGCCATGAATCATCGACGCTTCCACGCTTCAACTCCTGAATGAACGCCACCGGAATTCCATTGAAAGAACCAGAAGTCTCCGCTGCTGCCGGCGATACGGAGCAACTGGAGCGCGCATACATCGACGCATCAACGCGCGTGCCTGTGCTGATGTTTTATACTTCGGCGATTGCGTGGCTCATTCTGGGCACGCTGCTGGCGGGATTCGTTTCTTGGAAGCTGCACTCGCCGGATCTGCTTGGGGACGTCAGTTTTCTTACCTGGGGACGGGTGCGCCCGGCTCACATGAACATCATGGTTTATGGTTGGGCCTCGATGGCGGGAATGGGCACCGCCATCTGGTTGATGGCGCGGTTGTGTCGGACGGTTTTGCGATTTCCACTTTTGCTCGTTGCGGGCGCTGCGTTTTGGAACATCGGCGTGTTAATAGGTGTAGGCGCAATCCTGCTAGGCGATAGCACCGGTTTCGAATGGCTCGAGTTTCCGCGTTACGTAGCGGTCATTTTGTTTGTCGCCTACACGCTTATCGGTTCGTGGGCGGTGGTCATGTTCCGGCATCGGCGCGGCGACCAAATTTACATCACACAATGGTATCTGCTGGGCGCCTTCCTCTGGTTCCCGTGGTTATATGCGGCCGGACAATTGATGCTGTTTGTCGTGCCAGTGCAGGGCGTTTTGCAATCGGCAATCGGATGGTGGTATTCAAACAATCTGCTTTTTCTTTGGTTCGGTGCGATCGCCCTCGGTTCGGCGTATTACATGATTCCCAAGGTCATCGGACGTCCGGTGTATAGCTATCATTTGGCGACGATTGGTTTTTGGACCTATGCGCTTTTCTCAAGCTGGACGGGAATGACGCGACTCGTGGATGGCCCGTTTCCAGCGTGGATGATTACCGCCAGCATCGCTGCGACAATCCTGGCGATGATCCCAGTCGCTACTGTGGGGCTCAATCATCACATGACCATGCAGGGTTATTTCCCGCTTATGCGTTACAGCCCTACGCTTCGGTTCACCGTGTTCGGCGCGATGTCCTACACGGTCTTTAGTGTGGTTGGCTTGTTGATCTCGCTGCGCTCCGTCGCCAGCTACGTCCAGTTCACCGACGCCAGCATCGCCTATTCGCATCTCGGCCTTTACGCGTTTTTCACCATGGTCATTTTCGGTTCGATGTACTACATCGTACCGCGACTGGTTGGCCGTGAATGGCGTTACGCTTCGTTGATCAAGCTGCATTTCTGGGCGTCGGCTTACGGCATCGGGTTGATGATACTGATGCTGCTAGCCGGCGGTTTTCTGCAAGGCGCGGACATGCAAAACCCTGCGCTGTCGTTCAGCGAGAGCATCGAAACAGTGTTGCCCTATCTTCGCGGGCGCAGTCTTGCCGGGATTTTGCTCACCGTCGCGCATTTTATTTTCGCCTATCACTTCGGTCTGATGCTGTTGGGATTGGGCCGCACATCGACGGTGCCGACGTTCCTTAATCCAGTTGAAGCGGAGATCTCCGGAGGCCACTGATGAAAGGACTGGCTCCTCTTTTTCTTGGAATCTTCGGCACGTTCGCGTTTTCGTGGGTGGGGCTCACCGTGATCCCAAACTGGCAAATCGGACATCTCAATCCGGAGTCTGACGAGGAAGGAACAGACATCTATCCGCAACCTCAATCGGGGATGTTCCACCGCGGTGAGCGCGTGTACGCGGCGAACGGGTGCGTTTACTGCCACAGTCAACAGGTCCGCCCGGATTACGTAGCGAACGATATTGAGCGGAAGTGGGGTAACCGACGCAGCGCACCGCGCGATTACATTTTCGAACGCCCGGTATTCCTTGGAAAAATGCGAATGGGACAGGACCTCGCGAACATCGGCGCGCGCGCACCTGCACAGGAGGAGGGATCTCCAGCGCCGCCGACTAGCGCCAGTCCTGCGCCACAAGGGGCGACAGCGTCGAGTCCGCCGCCTGCGCAAGCAGTTGCTGCATCACCTGCGACTTCGCCCATGAAAGCGGCGAGCCCATCGGCACCGACGGCAGCTGCTGCGAGTTCGCCTGGCGGTTCGCCTTCGCCCAACGCGTCACCGCCGCCGGGCCAGCGCACCGGCGTTGCATCGCCATCACCCGGACAAATGGCGAACACCACTCCTGGAGGAAGCAGCCCTGCAGCACCGAGCGCGCAAACTCCGGGTGCGCCTTGGCCGATCCAGACAGCCGGCTTGCCGCCGATGTATTCTGCAGCGTGGCACCATGTGCATCTTTATGCGCCGCGCAGCATCAACCTCGATTCAAACATGCCGTCGTATCGTTTCCTTTACGAAAAACGACGCATTGCAGGAGAGCGTTCCGCTGATGCGTTGCAACTTTCCGCAGCGGATGCGCCGCCGGAAGGTTGGGAGGTTGTTCCGAGTTACGATGCAAAATGTCTGGTGGCGTATTTGATGGGGCTCAATCAATCGCACCCGTTGAAAGATGTGAGGTCAGTCAGTGGCGCGCCGGCGGCTGGCGCATCACCTGCGGCAGCGGCTCAAGGCGCTTCACCCAGTCCGGCAGCCGCGGGATCGCCTGCTCCTGCAAAAAAATGAGAATTCAATGAACGACGAACCAAAGACGCCGCTGCGCACAGGGCAGGGAATGGATTACGGCGAACAAGCCGACGTGCAACAGGTGCATGCAGCTGTGCAGCGTGAGAAACGCGAACCACGCGTCGGCGCTGAGCCGCTCTCGATATGGCTCATCGCAATTTACGGTCTGGCAATCTTCTTTGGCGGGGCATACCTCGGCCGTTACTCGGGAAATTTTATAGACGGCG
>WNGJ01000310.1_pt1 | contig 48570 bp, 44 predicted proteins | sample 5400611 | NCBI WGS metagenome assembly WNGJ01 (sample SAMN13153375, study PRJNA577476) | soil metagenome | isolation source: 40 cm soil or saprolite under Garry oak tree replicate 1 | place: USA:California | collected 2016-06-15
CGAGATGCAGCGGTCCGACACACCGCCCTGCCGGCGGGCGAAATCGACGATGTCGCGGATATCGGTCAGGACCCGCGCGGCGCGGCCGGCGCCTCCGTCAAAATGATACCGCTACGGCCCGCTGCAAAAGTTGGATGCCGAGTTCCTCTTCCAGCTCCTGGATCTGTATCGAAAGCGCCAGCAAGGCATTGCCGCCGAGCAGGTCGTCATCGTCCTGCCGCGGTGGCGGGCAGATCAAGGCCTTTCCGATCCCGCCACAGTTCCGGGTACTTGTATCGCAAACGGTAATATCTTGACGCTGCGTCAATGATACCCGGCGGCGCCGACGCGACGCCGGATTTTTTTGCATCCCGGCCCCGTCAACATCGCTCCGGAATTGCTGTAAGCAGGCATTGCTGTGAACGTCGACGGGGGGACCGATGCGGCGGCGCGAGTTCATGACGCTTGTTGGCGGCGCTGCGGCAACGTGGCCGCTGCCGGCAAGCGCCCAGTCCGATCAGATGCGGCGAATCAGCGTGCTGATGGGAATCGCGGAAAGCGATCCGGTGCAACGATCGCTGGTATCCGCGTTTACCCATGCGTTGAAGGAACTGGGCTGGCACGATGGCCGCAATGTCCAGATCGACTATCGCTGGGGCGCGGGAGACGCGGAGAAAATCCAGATTTTCGCACGCCTATTCGTCGGGCAGAGGCCGGATCTGATCGTCGGCCACACGACGCCGGTCGTCGCGGCGCTCAAGACGCAAACCAGCACCATCCCGATCGTATTCACCCAGGTGTCCGATCCAGTCGGAAGCCATTTCGTCGATAGCCTGGCCCGTCCAGGAGGCAACATCACCGGTTTCACCAACCTCGAGGCCTCGATGGGGACCAAGTTGGTGGAACTGCTGAAGGAGGTTGCGCCTCAAACCAGCCGCGTCGCGCTGATGTTCAATCCGCAGACATCGCCGAACGGCGGATCGTATTTCCTCAAGCCTGTTGAAGCCGCCGCTCCCCTCTTGAAGGTCAAGATGATCGCGGCGCCGGTCCACAATCCGGCCGAGATTGAGGCGGTCATGACCTCGCTGTCGCACGAGCCGACCACCGGCCTGATCGTGATGCCGGACATTTTCATCATGGCCCATCGCCAGGAGATCATTGCGCTATCGGCGCAGTTTCGCTTGCCGGCGGTCTATACTTACCGGTTGTTTCCGGTAAGTGGCGGACTGATGTCCTATGGCACCGATCTCGTCGACCTGTTTCGCCGCGCTGCGTCCTATGTCGACCGTATCCTCAAGGGCGAGAAACCAGCCGATCTGCCGGTGCAGATGCCGATCAAATATGAGCTTGTCATCAATCTCAAGACCGCCAAGGCATTCGGCCTCGAGATTCCGATGCCGGTCCAGCAGCGCGCCGACGAGGTGATCGAGTAGCGGCTGGCGTGTGCAGTGGGATGAGCGCTGGAGCTTGCCGAGCAACCGCGAATCGCCACGCATCCGATTTGTTGACCGGCAAGGGAACCAACAAGGGAACCACGGATCGATGGCGCAAAATGTATCCGGGAACGCGTCCTGGCCGCTGTTCCGCTCGCTTGCTTCGTACCGGGTGGGCTATTTTCCGCGAGACCTGATCGCGGGCCTCACCCTTGCCGCGATCGCCATTCCCGAACAGATGGCGACCGCCCGCCTCGGCGGCTTTTCGCCGCAGATCGGCTTTTACGCCTTCATCGCGGGATCGTTCGGCTTTGCGCTGTTGGGCGGCAACCGCTTTCTGTCCTGCGGCGCCGACTCGACGATTACGCCGATCTTCGCCGGCGGGCTTGCGCTGATAGCCGCATCGAGCTCGCCCGACCATCAGGCGCTCGCGGCGGCGCTAGCGCTGATGGTCGGCATCGTACTGGTGGCGGGCGGCCTGTTTCGCCTCGGCGGCATCGCCAATCTGTTGTCGATGCCGGTGACGGTCGGCTTCCTCACCGGCATCTCCGTGCATATTCTGGTCTCGCAAATGCCGGGCGTGCTCGGGCTGCCGTCGCCGAGCGGACCGATGTTGCAGCGCATCGCCGTGCTCGCGCAGCATCTGGGCGAAGCCAACGTTTTCACGCTCTGCATCGGCTTCGGCGTGCTGGCCGTGGTCGCCATTTCGGAAGCGGTCAACGCGCGGATCCCCGGCGCGCTGATCGGCCTGGTCGCCGCCACGGTCGCGGTGATCCTGGCCGATCTTGAGAGCAAGGGTGTGAGCGTGGTCGGAACCGTTTCCGGCACGCTGCCGACACCGTCGTTCCCCGACATCTCGCTTGAGCGATGGGCCCGCCTCATTCCGTTGAGCCTTCTGATCGCCATCGTCGTCATGGTGCAGACTGCCGCCACCACGCGCGCGTTTCCGTCCGATCCCGACAAGCCCGCCGACGTCGATCGCGACTTCCTTGGCGTCGGGGCCGGCAGCATCCTGGCCGGCCTGTTTTCGGCCTTCCCCGTCAACGCCAGTCCGCCGCGAACCGGCATCGTTGCCGAGACGGGCGGACAATCGCAACTGTCTGGACTGATCGCGGCGTCCATCGTGCTGGCGCTGCTGGCGTTCGGCGCCGCGCTGCTCAAGCATATTCCGGTCGCAGCGCTGGGCGGCGTGCTGCTGTTCGTGGCGCTGCGCATCATCCGATTCAGGCAGATCGCCACGATCTACCGCCAATCGCTCGGCGAATTCCTCCTGATCGTCGCGACGGCTGCGGCGATCATCGTGTTGCCGATCGAACAAGGCGTGGCGATCGGCATCATTCTGTCGCTGCTGCACGGCATCTGGAGCACCACGCGCGCGCGGCTCGTGGTGTTCGAGCGCGTGCCCGGCACGACGATCTGGTGGCCGGCCAATCCGAACATCGCCGGCGAACGCATTCCGCATGTGGCCGTTGTGGGCCTGCAGGCGCCGCTGTCATTTCTCAATGCGTCGAACTTCCGCGCAGACGTGCTGCACGTTCTACAGGCCGCGGAGCCGGCACAGCGGCTTCTGGTGCTGGAAGCGAGCGGCATGCCCGAGATCGACTTCACGGCCGCGCAGGATCTGCTCGAGCTGTTCCGGGAATGCCGGACCCAAGGCGTCACCGTCGCGGTCGCCCGGCTCGAATCCTTGCGCGCGCAGGACGCCTTCGAGCGCTTCGGGCTTTACGATGTCTTGCCGAAAGATCACGTCTTCCACAGCGTCGACGAAGCCGTGCGCGGGCTGGCTGGCACCCCGTCAGAGCGCGCCTCATGATGCCGCACCGGTATCTCAAGACGTTCGTCTTGGCCCGATGGCCTCGAACTGCGCCTTCTGTTCGTCGCTGAGCGTTGCGTAGAAATCCTCAAGCGCCGGGCGCACCCGTTTGACGGCCCGCAGCATGGCGTCGAGCCGCTTGTCGGCCGCAGCAAGCCGCGCCGGCGGGGTCACGGCGTCGTCCGGCTGGCATGCCGCCTTCAGCATGTCGGCCGCGTTGGTGCTGGCGTCCTGCAGCGCTCCGAGCTTGGCGCGCTGGGTGTCGTTCAGGTGCAGCCTAGCCTCGATCTCGCTCCCCGGCCATTGGAACGCCGCGGGCTGCGCATTGCCACAGCTCTGGACAAGGGGGCTTTTGGAAGCCGACGCCTTGCGCTGATCTTCGGCGAGCGCATTGAACCGCGCTTTCTGTTCGTCGTCCAACGCGCCATAGAATTTATCCAATGGCGGCCGCTCCAGGGCCACCGCGGAGATCATCGCCTCGATGCGCTGCTGCATGGCCGCAAGCCGATTGGGTGCGGTCAACACCACCTGCGTCGGACATGCGGCGCGAACGGTCTGTGCGGCCTGGATCGAGGCGTTGGCAAGCTCGTCAAGCGCGCCGCGCTGCGCTTCGGTCGGCTGGATCGCGTTCTGGATTTGATCGATCGGAAGGCCGGCAACGTCGCCCCTCGCGTCACCGCACATCTGCGCAAGCGAAGGCAGCCTGCCGTGCCTTCGGCCAGGCGGGCGCTGCGCCATATAGCCGGCAAGATCGTCATAGCCGTAGGGCGCGAAAATCCCCGCATAGATGTCGGGATAACCGTAGGCCCAGAAGCCGATGCCGTCGCCCCAGATGGTGTAGTCATAGATGTCGTAATAGGCGAACGGCCAGAACAGCGGCCCGACCCAGCCAAAGCCGCCGTCGCCGTGCCGCCACCATCCGATCGCAGCGTGGCCTCCGTGCCAGCCCGCGAGCGCGGCAGCCGCCGCGATCTGTCCTCGCGCCGCGGGGTTGCTGAGCAGGCGGCCGTTGTGCAATCCGCCGGCATGCGACAGGGAATTCATCGCGGTGTGAATGCTTCCCGATCGGACAGGTGCGTTTCGGATCCGGCTGAAGTTGGCTCCGCCGTGGTGGGCAAAAGAGCGGCCGCCGTGAAAGCTTCCTCGCGAGATTGCAAACCTCGCGCCGCCATGATGGCCACCGCCGAAGTGCCTGCCGCCGAAGCCATGACCACCAAAATGACCGCCGCCAAAATGACCACCGCCGAAATGGCCGCCCCCGAAATGGCCGCCACCGCGGTGACCGCCACCACCATGGCCCCCGCCTCCGTGACCTCCGCCGCCGCCTCTGCCGAGTGCCGCGCCGGACAGGACGATCGCCAGAACCAGAACGGCAATTCCAATGCAGGACTTCGACATGGTGCCCTCGCTGCGCTCGCCTCATCACGTCACAGACTCATCACGTCAAAGAAATGACGCCTGAGGGAACCGAAAGTTCCGGTCACGATGCGGAGCGAGGCTTGGCGCGGGACGTGAGCGCCACCGCCTGCGCCCGTTCAACCAGGCGATGCATGAACTCCTCGCCGCGGCTGATCCGAAGATGGCGGCGGAGCATCTTCGAAAGCGTCAGACTCTCGCAGGGCTGCGCGGCCGGTGACGTCCTGACATCGAAGCTCGCGGTTACAAAACGTTACAAAACCTCCGCCTCGCCGCAACACCTCGGCAAACGAGCGCAGCGAAAGTCCTTTGCCCGGGCCGCCCGCACTTCGGCGCCGGCACTTTTGAAAACAAGGAGGACCTGATGAAACCCTTTCTTGCCGCGGCCTCGTTCGCCGCGGTGCTCGCAGCCGGCTCGGCCGCGCAAGCCTTTCCTCTCCCCCCTCAGCCGGCGATTGCGCAAAGCGACGTGTTGCGCGTGAGCGGCGGTTGCGGACTTGGCTGGCACCGCGGGCCTTATGGCGCGTGTCGCCCCAACGGCGCTTTCTACGGCTATGGGCCGTACGCCGCCTATACCTATCCCGGTCGCTGCTGGTGGACGGCGACGCCGTATGGCGCACGGCGGGTGTGCACATGGTGAGGCCCGCCACTTTGCGCGAACTCAAGCGCGCCATCGCCGCGGTGCTCTCTGCAGCGATGCTGGCCACCGCAGCCTCCCGCGCCAACGCCCAGGCGGGCCCGTCGCGAGCGGACCTCCGCCAAACTTGCGGCGCCGATGTCCGTTCGCTCTGCTCCGGCATCATGCCGGGCGGCGGGCGCATCAAGCAATGCATGGTCGACAAGTTCGATCAATTGTCCGACGGCTGCAAAGCCGCGCTGAAGGACAAGCAGGCGCAATCGACCGCCAAGTGAGCGCCCGCCCGGCGCCGGCCGCACCCGTAAGTCTTATTTTGCGTCAGCGGCGCGTGGCCGGGGTCGTATCAAACCGCCGGCATGATCTTGCCGGGGTTGAAAATGTTCTGCGGGTCGAGCGCCCGCTTCAGCGCGCGCATGGCGTCCAACGCTTCCGCACCGAGCTCGGCCTTCAGGTATTTCTGCTTGCCCTGGCCGATGCCGTGCTCGCCGGTGCAGGTGCCGCCCATCGCCTGCGCCCGTTCGACCAGGCGGTGCATGAACTCCTCGCCCCGCGCCATCTCCTCGCGATCGTCGACGTCGCAGGCCAGCGAGCAGTGGAAATTGCCGTCACCGACATGGCCGACGATCGGCGACAGCAAGTTGAGCCGTTTCAGGTCGGCTTCGGTTTCGCTGACGCAATCCGCAAGGCGCGAAATCGGCACGCAGACGTCGGTCGCCACCACGCCCGCGCCGGGACGCAGCGCCTTCACCGCCCAGTAAGCATCGTGCCGCGCCTGCCAAAGCTTGGTGCGATCCTCGGGCCGCGTGGTCCAGGTGAAATCGCCGCCGCCGCACTCCTTGGCGATCTCGCCGAAATTCCTGGATTGCTCGGCAACTTCGGCCTCGCTGCCGTGAAATTCAAGCAGCAGAAGCGGCGTCTCCGGCAACGACAATTTTGAGTAGGAATTGCAGGCCTTGACCTGTTCGGCGTTGAGCAGCTCGATCCGCGCGACGGGAATACCGGTCTGGATCGCCAGAATCGTGGCCTGGCAAGCGCCGCGAACCGTCTCGAACGAGCAGGCCGCGGCCGCGATGGTTTCGGGGATGCCGCGCAGCCTGATCGATCGTGAGTTCGGCGATGATGCCGAGCGTGCCCTCGGCACCGATGAAAAGATGCGTCAGGTCGTAGCCGGCGGCGGATTTTTTCGCCCGCGTGCCGGTCTTGATGATCTCGCCGTCGCCGCGCACCACTTTCAGCGCCAGCACGTTATCGCGCATGGTGCCGTAGCGCACCGCGTTGGTGCCGGACGCCCGCGTCGCGGCCATACCGCCGAGCGAAGCGTCGGCGCCCGGATCGATCGGGAAGAACAGGCCCTGGTCGCGCAAATGCTCGTTCAGCGCCTTGCGGGTGACGCCGGGCTCGATGACGCAGTCGAGATCCTCGGCGTGGACCTCCAGCACCTTGTTCATGTCGCGCAGATCGATGCAGACCCCGCCCGCCGGGGCATTGACCTGGCCCTCCAGCGAGGTGCCGGTGCCGAACGCGATCACGGGGACGCCGTGCTCGGCACAGATCCGCACCGTGTCCTGGATGTCGGCGGTCTCCTGCGCCATCACCACCGCATCCGGCGGCTGCGGCGGCAGCCAGGTGGTGGTATGCGCGTGCTGGTCGCGCACCGCCTGCGAGGTGATCAGCCGGTTCCCAAACCGCGCGGCTAGCCGCTCCAGCGTGCTCGAAAGCGCCTGCGGCTCCGGCCGCTTCAAATCGTCGGTTGATATCGTCGCCACGTGGGTCTCCTCCCGGCTCTCGAGCACGATGATCATCGCGCTCCCTCTTGTTTGAGCATGTTCGCCGCGCAAACGCTTCGCGTTTGTCGCGAGGGAAAACCGGCATCCACCCATCGGGTCGTTGCCCGAGGGCATGCTTTTCCGGATCATGCTCTGGGCGACCGTGGCAAAGGTTATATAACGGGTCAATATATCATGGAACGAACCAACGGAAATGGACGATGACTGGTACTGCTGCGCACGAGGACACGCTGCTCCGGCCCACGCCCTTTCTGTCCTCGGTCATGCAGATCGAGCCGCAATGGATCGACTATAACGGCCATCTCAACATGGCCTATTACAACGTGATGTTCGACCGCGCCATCGACGAATTATGGATCAGGCTCGGGATCGGACCGGCCTACATGAAAGAGCGCAATGGCTCTTCCTTTACCGCCGAATGCCATGTGCGCTATTTGCGCGAAATTCATCTCGGCGATCCCGTACAGATTTCGATTCTATTGGTCGGCGCCGACGACAAGCGGCTGCACACGTTCGAGGAGCTGCGCCATGCCACCGAAGGCTGGCTGTCCGCGACGTCGGAAAACATGACCATCCATATCGACATGACCGCGCGCAAGACCGCGCCGTTTCCGCCTGACATTCGCGCGCGCATCCAGGCGGTCGCGGATGCACATGCGGCGATCCCGCGCCCCGAGGGCGTGGGACGGAGAGTAGAAATGCCGGTCAAGCGCTAGACATCGCAGGCGCGGCGCGGGCACCACCCCAAAGAGGGAGACGGAATAGTCGCACGAGGCATCACATACATGCAGCAGGCGAACAGATCGCCGTCCGCGCTCTGCCGGTGATGGCCCGATAGGGTTGGGGCGACAAAAAGCGGACTCCGGCGACAAAAAGCCGGTGCGATGGTTTCAGCTCATGCTTTCGCTTTGCCCAGTTCCCATCGAACATGTAATCGAGCCTCGGATCACAGGATGCTGCGCATTTGCGCGCGGCGGTCCTGCCGACTCTTGGTGCGGGCGCCCCCATCGACACGTCGGCAGGGTCTGACGCAGCCCCTTGTGGCGGCGTTTGGAAAATAATCGAGGAGCTCTCGCGTGAGAAGTTTGACTGCCGTTTCGCCCTGCAAGCTGTCGCCGGGCCGCCGCCTGATCGTCGCCGCGTTGATGTTGAGCTGTCTCGCGGCAGCGCCCGCGCAGGCTGCAGAGCCCGCTCCCTTCGGAATCCCAAGTGCTGGGACGACGACCCACAAGTCCGTTGCCGTCACCTACAAGACCGTTACCGTCGACGGCTTGAACATCTTCTATCGGGAGGCTGGCCCCAGCAAGGCTCCGGCCATCCTGCTGCTGCACGGGTTTCCATCGTCATCGCGGATGTTCGATACGCTGATGCCGCTGCTTGCCGATCGCTATCATCTGATCGCGCCCGATTATCCCGGATTCGGAAATTCGGAGGCGCCGCCGCCGGACAAGTTCTCCTACACATTCGATTCAATCGCCGACATCGTCGGCTCCTTTACCGAAGCCATCCATCTGGATAGCTACGCGCTGTATCTGCAGAACTACGGCGGGCCTGTCGGCTACAGGGTCGCCGTTGCGCACCCCGAACGGGTCACCGCGCTGGTCATCCAGAACGCCATCGCGCATGAAGAGGGGCTGGGCAGGCTGCAGGCGGTGCGCAAGGGCTTCTGGGCGGATCGAGCCGCCAACGAGGCGAGGTACCGCGCAGGACTTGCCTCGATCGATACGGCAAGGCTGCGGCACGTGAACGGTTCGCCGCATCCCGAGCGCTACAACCCGGACCTCTGGAATGATGAAGTCGCGTTCCTGGCGCGACCGGGCGAAGCCGATATCCAGTCGGACCTGTTCTACGACTACCGCAACAATCTCACCGCCTTCCCGGCGTGGCAGAATTGGCTGCGCGAACACCGGCCGCCCACCCTGGTCGTCTGGGGCCGCTACGATCCAGTCTTCGACATCGCTGAGGTCGCGGCTCTCAAGCAAGATTTGCCAAAGGCGGACGTCCATATCCTGGATGCCGGCCACTTCGCGCTCGATGAATCGGCTAGCGATATTGCCAGGCTGATGCGGAACTTCCTCGGACGATTGCCGCAGGGGGCGCCGAAAGCCGCCGGCCCGCGTATTTAGGCCGGCAAGCCAGCGTCGGTGAGCGTTTCGAACACCAGGTTGCGATAGCTCTCCGGCAGCGGCGGCATGCCGAGTTGCACTTCGGACATCGTGAGCTCCGGATAGCCCGTCCGCAGCGCGCCGAGGCTTCGCTGCGCCTCGGATCTGGCCCCCGTCAGCACATAGGCCGGACACAGCGTCCGATGCACCCAGATCGCCGACGGATGCTCGCTCAGGGCGCGCTCCTGCCAGCGCGCCGCCTCGACATAATTGCCCGCCTTGAAATGCGCGCAGCCGATCCCGACCATGCTGTTGAAGGCGAGCGAATCCTGCGGCGCGAGGTCGAGCGCGATCTTGAAGCGCTCGATCGCGGACTCCGGATTGCCTTGATAGACATCCAGCCATCCGCTCCGGCTCCAGGCCCAGGCGCAGCCGCCGTCGATGGCGAGGGCCTTGCAAACGACCAGCGCCGCGCCGTCGAACTCGCCGAGCAATGTCAGCGCGTTTCCGAGCACGGCGAGCGCAGCGGCATCACCCGAGAGCGACTGGGCCTTGCGGGCCAGTTCGATCCCGCGTGCCTTTTCCCGCATCGGATCGGAGGTGAAGTGATAGATGGCCCGCTGGACGTAGGCCCAGGCCGCCAAGGCAGCCGCGAGCGCGGAGCAGGGATTGCGATGAAGCGCCTGCTCCAGCCACTCCAACGCCCGGGCATTGCCTTCCGCATCCAGCGACAGCACGCCCGGCATCGCCCGCAACGCCAGATCGTGCGGGCCGAGTTCGGTGTCGGGCCTGCCGCAGGCGCGCTCGATCTCAGCCGATCGCAGACAGGGCTGCAGGGCGGCCACGATCCTCGTCGCAAGCTGCTCATGGGAGTCCGATCCGCCGATCAGCACACCCTCGGTGCGATGCGCCCAGAGCTGCCGGCCACTTTCCTGGTCGATGAAATGAATGACCAACCGCTTATGCGCCCCGATCCCGCGGATTGCGGCAAGCATCTGGTAGCGCGCAAACCGCGTTTGACTGGTCACGGCAACGCCGGCCCTACCCAGCGCGGTCGAAAGATCGTCGGTCAGGCTTCTGGCGATCTCACAATGATCGTCACTTGCCTCGATCGGAGCGAGCGCGATCGTCGGCCGATCGCGCGACGGCGTCAAAATCGCAGGCCTCGCAGCAAGCTCGGCGACAAACCGGGCCTGCCGCTTCAACGTATTGGACGGAGCCTCGCCATAGCGGCGGCGATACGCGGCGGAGAAGCGACCGAAGTGTGGAAAACCACAACGCAATGCCACGTCCCTGATCTTCTCACCGGGCGCGCTCTGCAACAGCGCGTGGCGCGCCTGTTCGAGGCCGATATCATGCTGCACGGCCTGCGGCGACCTGCCGAGAAAGCACATAAACTGCCGCTGCAGCGTTCGAGACGAAACGCCCGCAACCGAGGCGAGTTCCGAAATGCGCCAGCGATGTCCGACATTGGCATGCATCGCTTCCAGCACGCGGCGGACGCCGCGCGGCAGCGGTGCAGCCAACCGTCTGTCGTCTGAAATCACTTGGTAAACTCCGCAACTATTACATGTTGTCTTCGTCGTCGTAAAAAAGTTCACGATCGGGATAGCCGTGTCGCGAATTGGATAGCCGCATCACCACCCCCCTCCTACTCAACTTTGCTTGCCTCAAAAAGCCGAGGAGGTCCCGATGGCAACAATAGCTGCAATTCTGCGCGGCGTTGGTCGCTGCGCGATCCCTCTCGAACACGCGCTTCTGAAGCTGCTCCACAACTGGATGCGTCGCCAGGCCGCACGCCTGGACGCTTCGGTGCCGCAGCGGACGCGCAAGAACTGACAACAACGCGCCCGAGAAAGGAACAATTATGACCGCATCCTCCGTCCCGCAAACCAACTCGCCCGGTGAACTGGACCTCAACGCCCTGAAGGCCCGCCAGCATGGCGCCTGGTCGTCGGGCGACTACGCCATCGTCGGCACCACTCTACAGATCGTCGGCGAGGAGTTATGTGAGGCGCTTGACATTCGCGCGGGCCAAAGCGTGCTCGATGTCGCAGCCGGCAACGGCAACGCAACGCTCGCCGCGGCGCGCCGCTGGTGCCAGGTGGTCTCGACCGATTATGTTCCATCCCTGCTCGAGCGTGGCCGTATGCGCGCCTCGGCCGACGGCCTTTCGGTCGAGTTCAAGGAGGCGGACGCCGAGGCATTGCCCTTCGGCGATGCCGCTTTCGATGCGGTGGTCTCGACCTTCGGCGTGATGTTCACGCCGAACCAGGACCGTGCGGCGAGCGAACTGCTCAGGGTGTGCAAGAGCGGCGGCAAGATCGGGCTCGCCAACTGGACTCCGGAAGGCTTCATCGGCCAGATCTTCAAGACGCTCGGCAAATATCTGCCGCCACCGGCGGGCGCGAGATCGCCCGCGCTTTGGGGAACGAAGGCGCGCCTCGACGACATGTTCGGCGCTCTCGCGCGCGACATCAAGATCACGCGGCGCGATTTCGTGTTCCGCTACCGATCGCCCGAGCATTTCCTCGAAATCTTCAAGACCTATTACGGCCCCGTGCTCAAGGCGTTTGCCGCGCTCGATGGCGCCAAACAGGACGGCTTGCAGCGGGACGTGCTGGCGCTGATCGCGACGATGAATCGTTCCGGAGATGCCACGATGGTCGTGCCCAGCGAATATCTTGAAGTGGTTGTGACCAAGCGCTGAGAAGCTCTCGCACGGACGTGAAGCAGAGCCGGCCAAGGCAGGGAACGTGGCCGGCTCTGTTTTTGCATCAATGCGGACCACACGCATGAACGAGACCGCCGATAACGCCGACATCTTGCTCGAAGCAGAGATGATCGAGGCCGTCATCCAACGCGCGGGCGCTCCCGTTCATCTGGTGGGTCACTCCTTCGGCGGGCTTTCGGCGCTGGCCGTCGCACTGTGCCGTCCGCAACTGGTGCAGAGCCTCACCATTCTGGAAGCGCCCGCGCCGGAGATCCTGCGGCACGCCGGAGAGGATCAGCATTACAACGCCTTTCGCACCATGACCGGCGCGTATTTCGGCGCGATCAAGGCCGGCCAATGCAATGCCATCGAGCGGATGATCGACTTCTACGGGGGCGCGGGCACATTCGCGAGCTGGCCGCAACGGGTTCGCGACTACGCCGTCGAGACCACGGCGGTCAACCTGTTGGACTGGGCGTCGGCTTACGGATTTGCCCCGACGCCATCGCTATTGGCCAACATGATGACGCCGACCCTCGTGGTGCGCGGGGAGAACAGCCACGCCGCGGTAAAACGCGCCAATGAGCTTCTCGGCCAATCGATACCGGGGGCGACCATTGCGACCGTCCCCGGTGCCGCGCATTTCATGATAGCGACGCATGCAAGCGAACTTGCGGACCTCATCGCCAGCCATGTCGGCCACGCGACCCATGTTAGCCATGCGGCGTCATGAGCGGAGCCGGGTCAGATACGGCGTCCGCGCGCGACGCTGACCACCGCCGAGACCAGGAACAGCACGACCGCGATGAAGAAGATGATCTTGGCGATTTCGATGGAGGCGCCCGCGACGCCGCCGAAACCGAGAACGCCGGCGATCAGCGCAATAATCAGAAAGGTGACAACCCAGCCTAACATGACACGAACCTCCGTTTGAGTTTTGCCTCTATTTGAGTTTTGGCTTCGATCGGAGCAACGTGCGCCCCAACTGCCGAAACAATTCCCGCGTGGGAACGATCGTTCCACGTGGCTGGCACGCGAAAATTTGCGCTGAGAGCGGAACAAAATCGGGCCCTGGCCCGACATGGGGAAAGCCGGTGTCCGACCGATTATGTCTGTAAAATCGGTCCCCGACGCCCTATATGGTTCCTGATCCTTGACCCGCCCCGTTATCCAAGTGCGGGGCAGGCTTTTCCGGATCACGCTCTAAGAAGGGCTCAACTTCGCCGTCCCGCGATGTCATCGTGGGCGTTACAATGATTCGCATGACCGAGCCGAACCGCCTGAGCCATCACGGAGTACCCGATCACCACCCCGCGTCGGGCGGTATTGCCGCGCGCGCCCGCGCGGCGGCGGCTCCAAGATATCTCGACGGCCTCAATCCCGAGCAGCGCGAGGCGGTAGAAACCCTCGATGGCCCGGTGCTGGTGCTTGCCGGCGCCGGCACCGGCAAGACGCGGGTGTTGACCACGCGCATCGCCCACATCCTGAGCCAGGGCCGCGCCCGGCCGAATGAAATCCTGTCGGTGACCTTCACCAACAAGGCGGCGCGCGAGATGAAGCTCCGGCTCGGCCAGATGCTCGGGCAGGCCGTCGAAGGCATGCCGTGGCTCGGCACCTTCCATTCGATCGGCGGGCGCATCCTGCGCTTCCATGCCGAGATGGCGCAGTTGAAATCCAATTTCACCGTGCTCGACGTCGACGACCAGATCCGGCTTTTGAAGCAACTCCTGCAGGCCGAGAACATCGATGACAAGCGCTGGCCCGCGCGCATGCTCGCCGGCCTGATCGACGGCTGGAAAAACCGCGGCCTTGGCCCATCGCAGGTGCCGCCGGGCGAGACCGCCATGTTCGGCAACGGCAAGGGCGGCAAGCTCTATGCGAGCTATCAGGAGCGGCTGAAGATCCTCAACGCCGCCGATTTCGGCGATCTGTTGCTGGAAAACATCCGGATCTTCCGCGAGCACCCGGACGTGCTGCGGCAATACCAGCACCGCTTCAAGTTCATCCTGGTGGACGAATATCAGGACACCAACGTCGCGCAATATCTGTGGCTGCGGCTGCTCTCGCAGGTGTCGCCGAAGCCGCAAGCTGCGCCTATCGTCATTCCGGAGCGGGCCGAAGGCCCGAACCCGGAATCTGGAGATGAAGACGACTCACTTCGAGATTCCGGGGTCGCGCCTGACGGTGCGCCCCGGAGTGACGACGTGTCGGCGGCGCCCGCTCCCCTCAAGAACATCTGCTGCGTCGGCGACGACGACCAGTCGATCTATGGCTGGCGCGGCGCGGAGGTCGACAACATCCTGCGCTTCGATCACGATTTCCCCGGCGCGAAAGTGATCCGGCTGGAGCGCAACTACCGCTCCACCGGGCACATCCTCGCCGCCGCCTCCCACCTGATCGCGCACAATGAAGGCCGGCTCGGCAAGACGCTGCGCACCGAGGATGTCGACGGCGAAAAGGTCACCGTCACCGGCGCCTGGGATTCGGAAGAGGAAGCCCGCGGCATCGGCGAAGAGATCGAGGAATTGCAGCGCGCCGGCGAAAGGCTCAACGAAGTGGCGATCCTGGTGCGGGCGTCCTACCAGATGCGCGAATTCGAAGACCGCTTCGTCACGCTGGGGCTGCCTTATCGCGTGATCGGCGGTCCGCGTTTCTATGAGCGCGCGGAAATCCGCGACGCGCTGGCTTATCTGCGCGTGATCAACTCGCCGGCCGACGATCTCGCCTTCGAGCGCATCGTCAACGTACCCAAGCGCGGGCTTGGCGACGCCACCGTGCAGATGCTGCACGACCACGCCCGCAAGCGGCGCATTCCCTTGTTCGAGGCGGCGCGCGCGGTGGTCGAGACCGACGAATTGAAGCCGAAAGCGCGCGGGAGCTTGCGCGATCTCGTTCTGAACTTCGACCGCTGGCGCGCGCGGCGCGAAGCGATCGCGCATACCGAACTCGCCGAAATCGTGCTGGATGAGAGCGGCTACACCGAGATGTGGCAGAAGGACCGCTCGGCGGACGCCGCGGGGCGGCTCGAAAACCTCAAGGAGCTGGTGCGCTCGATGGAGGAGTTCGAGAACCTGCAAGGCTTTCTCGAACATATCGCGCTGGTGATGGACCGCGACGGCGGCGGCGAGGACGACGCGGTGTCATTGATGACCCTGCATTCGGCCAAGGGATTGGAATTCGACAACGTGTTTCTGCCCGGCTGGGAGGAAGGCCTGTTTCCGAGCCAGCGCACGCTCGACGAACAAGGCCGTGCGGGGCTCGAAGAAGAGCGCCGCCTCGCTCATGTCGGGCTGACCCGGGCGCGGCGCCGCGCAAAACTCTATTTCGCCACCAACCGGCGCATTCACGGCACCTGGACGACCACGATCCCTTCGCGTTTTCTCGACGAATTGCCGGCGGCGAGCGTCGAGATCACGGAATCAAAGGGCGGCTCGGGCTGGGGCGGCAGTGGCGGCTACGGTCCCTCGCGCTTCGACAATGTGGAATCCTTCGGCTCGAGCTACACGACGCCGGGCTGGCAGCGCGCCCAGGCCAACCGCGCGCGCGGCAGCAGGGGGCAGGCCCGCGGCGGTTTCGACGAGGATCAGTCGTCCTATTCGGCGCGCGACACGTTCGGCGGCGGCTTCGCACCCAAGAAGCGCGCGCCGCTGACCATCGAGGGCGAGCTGGTGGCCAAATCCACCGGTGCCGTTTCGGAGTTTTCGCTCGATGATCGCGTGTTTCACCAGAAGTTCGGCTACGGCCATGTCGTGAAGGTCGACGGCAACAAGCTGACCATCGCGTTCGAGAAGGCTGGCGAGAAGAAAGTCGTCGACAGTTTTGTCGAGCGGGCGTGAACGTTCAACCGGACGTCGATGGGCGGCACTTGAATTTCGCGCGATAAGCTCGCTCGCGGCCGTGGCAAATGCGGCGACGAGAGCGGCGACATGACATTATCGATATCAGCGTTGACGATCCGGCCTGCCCGGCCGGAGGAATATGAAGCCCTTGGGACAATGCTGGTGTCCGCCTACGCGGCCTTGCCGGGAATGCCTTCGCCTGCCGAACAGCCCGACTATTACGCCATGCTGGCGAATGTCGGAAGCCGGGCTGCCAAGCCGGCCCTGACCGTGTTGGTCGCCGCCGACGATACCGGCAAGCTGCTCGGCAGCATCGATTTCATCGATGACATGACCCAATACGGCTCCGGCGGCACGGCCTCGACCGTCACCGACGCGGCCGGCATCCGGCTGCTCGCGGTCGATGACGCCTTTCGCGGCAAGGGTGTCGGCAAGGCGCTGACCCGCTTCTGCATCGCGCACGCACGCGACATCGGCAAGACCCGCCTCGTGCTGCACACGACAAAGGTGATGCAGGCGGCCTGGGCCATGTATGAAGGCCTCGGCTTTGTCCGGTTTCCCGAAATCGATTTCCGGCAGGGAAATCTCGAGGTCTTCGGCTTCCGGCTGAATCTGACTGGCGCCGCGTCCGCGCCCTGACCTCATTTTTTGCGACGGAGGGCTGTAACCACAACTCTGCTCTTGGTAGGCCTTGACCATTCGGGACCTCATCGTATCAGATGCCCCCCATGGTCCGAGGCGTTACTATTTTGTTGATTATTTTGCTCATCGCGCCCTCGCTGGCGGCGGCGGAGACGGTGAGTTTTGCGGAAGCCGCGGCGCTATTGGCCAAGAGCTGCGCCGCGGAAATCGATGCCAATTGCCGCGGGGTCAATCTCGATTCGAACCGCCTCAAGGAATGCCTGTCGCGCAACAGGGATATGCTGTCGGCGCCATGCGCGGACAATTATCTCAAGACCTTCGATGCGATCCAGAAACGGGTCGCGGCACGCACGGCGGTCGCCAATGCGTGCACGCGGGAAATCGTCAAATTGTGCGCGGGCTCGACCAAGGAGACCAGCAAGTCGATCCCCTGCCTGACGACGGCCCAAGGGGTGAGCGCACGGTGCATCCAGGCGATGGGCGACGCGGGGTATCGATGAGGCGATCTGTAAAAAGGGGCCTGCCGTGAAAAGAGGCCCGCGCGACCTCGCGTTGCTGGCGGCTGTCGTCCTCGCCGTCACGGCGCCAATCTCGCCTTCGCGCGGCCAGGCGGCGACGCGCGACGACATCGTCAGCCAGCTCAGCCGCTTCGACACGGCGCCTGAACTGGATCTCGCGACGTTGCGCCAGAAAACGCTGGAGCGGTCGCGATCTCGATCGCGAAACGAACCGGAGGCCTCGAAGCGTCCGCCGATTGCGCCCGAACTCCTCAGTCCGCCCGGCTTCAACGTCGACATCCAGTTCGATACCGATACGCCGATCGTCCGGCCGCAATCCTACGAGACGATTGGACGCATCGCCGATGCGCTCGTGCATGCGAAGATGCTGCCTTACAGCTTCCTGATCGTCGGCCATATCGAGGCGAACGGAAAGCGCGAGAGCAATGCGATCCTGAGCCAGCGAAGGGCCGACGCGATCCGCGACATCCTGGTCAATACGTTCAAGATCTCTGCGAAGCGAATCCAGGCGATCGGACTCGGCGAGGAACAACTGCTTGACCCCCCGCATCCCACGGCGTCCGTCAACCAGCAAATGCAGGTCCTGACTGTTGCGAAAATGCCTGAGCAGAGCGAGCAGCCCGCCCAGCAAGAAAAAAGCCCGCCCTCACCTGCGAAAAAGCCGGCCAAGAAGAAAAAGTAGGTGGTCTCCTCGGCCCGTCGCGAAACTGTTTAAGGCTTCTGGCAGCCTCTAATAAGCAGCCTTTAGAGCGTGATGAATCGTCATCTCGCTCTATCTTTTTGTTTGAGCATGATCTCCGCGCAAACGCATTCCGTTTTTGTCGCGCGGGAAAACCGGTACCCACCCATCGGGTCGTAGCCCGAGGACATGCTTTTCCGGATCATGCTCTAGTAACTTGTGTCGCAGGCATCGAAGGGCTCGGCAAGGACCACTTGCCCGATCCCGGGCATCCCACAGCGCCAGTCGACCGGCAAATGCAGGCCCCGACTGTTGCGAAAATGCCCTAGAGACACCCCCCAATTCATGGTCTATAGGGGCGTGCAACTCTCCATTTGACGTCGCACACGCGAACAAGACATGAGTGGCCTGTTCCAGCGCCAATTGGCCGATTACGTCGAATATCATCGCGACCCCTGGAATAGCATGATGCACGTGTTGGGCATCGTGGCCCTGTTCCTTGCCGCAATTCTGCCGCTGAGTGCGCTGCATATCAGCGTCTTTGGCGTCGAAACCCGCTTGGCGATCATCCTGGCCTTACCTGTCCTGATCTATTGGCTCCTGCTCGATACCGTTCTCGGTGTCGCGATCCTCGTTGCCGCGATTGTGCTCCTATCGGTCGGCGCCATGATCGTGGGGTCTGTGAGCACGATCACAATGTGGTCGATTTTCGCCGCACTGACCGTCTTCGGCGTGGCGGCGCAGATCATCGGCCACCAGGTGTTCGAGCGGCGGCAGCCGGCGCTGATAGACAATCCGAGCCACCTGCTGCTCGGACCGATGTTTGTGATGGCGAAATTGTTTATTGCGCTTGGGTACCGGGACGATCTGGCGGCCATCATCGAACCGGCCTCGTCGGCAGTATCGCGTTCATGACGTCAGTCCTCGTCACCGGCGGCAGCGGTTTTATAGGACAGCACCTGGTATCGGCGCTCCTCGCCAGAGGTCACCGTGTACGAATTCTCGATCTTCGCTGCCCGACGCGCACGCTATCGGATGTTCAACATATTGATGGCTCGGTGCTTGATCCGGCCATCGTGGACGAGGCTCTCGCCAACGTCGAGGAGGTCTACCACCTCGCCGGCCTGCCCGGCATGTGGATGCCTGACAAGAAGGACTTTCACAACGTCAATTGTCGCGGCACCGAAATCATGCTTGCGGCGGCGCGGAAGCGCGGCGTCGCCCGGTTCCTGCATTGTTCGACGGAGTCCATCCTGTTCCATCCCGAGCGATCCAGCGAGGCCGCGGCGGAAGATATCTTGCTGCCGGCCCATGCCATGCCGGGTGTCTATACACGCTCAAAAGCACTCGCCGAGCAGCGGGCGATGCAAGCCGCGGCTTCCGGATTTCCGGTGATCATCGGTACCCCGACAATGCCGGTCGGAGCGCACGACCACAATTTGACCCCGCCGGCCGCGATGCTGCGGTATTTTCTCGACCGCAGGCTTCACCTGTACCTTGATTTCATCGTGAACCTCGTCGACGTGCGCGATGTGGCGTCGGGCCTCATCCTTGCGATGGAGCGCGGGCGGATCGGGCACCGGTACATCTTCGGCGGCGAAAGCATCCGGCTGGAAAGAATTCTTCGGCTTGTCGGGGCGATCAGCGGTCGCCGGCATTTTTCGGTTCCGATCCCCGGCAGGATCGCGGAGATCACCGCCGCCATGCTCGAATTCGTCGCGGACCATGTGACGCGGCGGCCTCCGAGCGGAACGGCCGAAGGTGTGCGGATCGCGCTGCGATCGACAGAATTGTCAATCGAGAAAGCACGGCGCGAACTGGGCTATGCACCCAGGCCGGTTGAACCCTCGTTGCGCGAGACCCTCACCTGTCTTCACACCGGCGAAAGTAACGGCGAAGTGTTCGATATGGAACAACGTGCCGCACGCGTCCCCGCTGAATAGCCGATATAGCGGCTGACCCCTTGATATTGTGATTTCAGATATGCCTCACGATCCCGGCCAGTTTCTTTCCTTTGCATTCAGCGGATGGACGACGACCTGGCCCACCCAATTGCTGGCGCTGATCTGGCTGGCGTGGCTCGCGAGCTGGGTCGTGGCATCGTTCTGGTCCGGCCAGACCAAGAAACATGTGATGACGCTGGAGTCCGGCCGTTATCGCATTCCCATTCTCGTCGGAGGCATTCTGTTCACGCCCTGGACCGCGCGTGTGTTGGGAGAGACGCCGGTCTGGCAATTCGGCAACCTCGGTGTCTACATCCTGGCCGCCGTGACGCTCGCCGGAATCTCGTTCACCTGGTGGGCCCGGATCCATCTCGGACGTTTCTGGTCGAACGCGATCACGCACAAGGAAGGCCATCGCGTTATCGACACCGGCCCCTACGGATTCGTGCGTCATCCGATTTATACCGGACTTATCGCCGGCATGCTGGCGACCGGTGTTGCGGTCGGAGCGGTGACCGCGATGCTGGGCGCGGTTCTGATCTCATTCGGCATGTGGCAAAAGGCTCGAATGGAGGAGGGATTTCTGACAACGGAACTCGGCGCGGATGCCTATGGATCCTATTGCCGCCGCGTCCCCATGCTGTTTCCGTTCCTGCCGCAGCGCTAGAGCGTTTTCGAGCGAAGTGGGTACCGGTTCGCATGAAGAAAACGCGTCAGAACAAGAAGCTAGAGCCTCCGTTCCGATTCAATCGGAACGGAAAAAGGCTCTAGCGCACGATGTCCGCGCAAACGCTTCGCGTTTGTCGCGAGGAAAACGCCTGCCCCGCGCTCGGATGGCGGGGTGGGTACCGGTTTTCCCTTAGTCAAACAAAAAGATAGAGCGAGATGACGATTCGAAGAAAAGCCATCACGCTCTAACAAACGCGGAACGCGTTTGCGCGGAGATCATGCTCAAACAATTGACTGGAGCGCGAAGCGTATTACTGCCGGACTGACGTTTGCACGGCCGTCGTCGTTACCGGCAACAGATGACGCGGAATGATGATGCGCTGGCCGGTTGCCAGCGTCGCGCTCTCGGAAAGCTGATTGGCCTGTACAAGCGACCAGAGCGGCAGGTGGTAATCCGTCGCGAGCTTGTCGAGCGTTAGCGGTTTACCCCGCCGCACCAACAACGGGGTGCCGCTGTCCCACAGTTCCACCGCCGCCTTGGGCGGAACCACATAGCGCAGCGGCACCGGCTCGCTGTCCGCCGTTGCCGGCACGCGCGCGAGCTGGGTGACCATCTTGACCAACTGCTCGTGAACATCATCCATCTTGTCGATATTGATGTGCGTGACTTCCTCGTGGTCCTTGAGATCGAAACTCGCGTAATGACCCCGATAACCCGGCACCGCAACGATGTCCCCGCCCCCAAGAATGCTGGTCGAGAGGAAGACGTTGATAAAGCGCTCGACATTGAGCGGAACCTTCGGGCTGGCATGCGCCGGATCGATGGTGACAACCAGGCTGACCGGGATGTTCTCGGCCTGGAGCGTTTCCGCAAACTTCAGGGCGCAAAGCCCGCCCATCGAATGGCCGATCAGAACGATCGGCGCGGGAGCCTCACGATAATCGCGGATCGCGAACTCGGCGATCAGCCGGCAGATCGTGAACTCATAGACATTGGCCCGGACGCCCGCCTGTTCGAGACGTTCCGTCAAACGGTCCATGCCGCGCGAGAAGATGGGACCGAGCGCCCCTCGAAACAGATAGGCCCGCGCCTGCGGCCGGCTCTCGGGCTCGCCGGGCGGCGGGCTGATGAGCGGCGTGTCGCTCCCGGCCGTGTCCTCGTGCGGCGCCACGACCGGACCAGCCAGCACGGGAGCCATCGAGCAGGCACACGCCAGCAGTACAGTTCCGATCACAAGAAATGTCATTCGGACCGGACTGATCATGCGCGTTCTGCTTGCACCCCGATGCGCAGGAAGAACGCATTCTTCGCTGCCCAAAGCGGTTCTGGCCGACGAATCGGCAGAATTTGAGGCGCAGATTACCTCAGAACGCGCGGGCGGGCTAATTGCGCAAAGTCGCGGCGGCCGCGCTCGTGTCCGAACGCGGCCCTATGGCGCTTGGCTCCGGCAGTGACGCTGCAGTCGGCGATCGCATCCGGCCGAACACGACCGAATCGATGGCGCCGATCACCTTCTGCTGCATGATCAGGTTCTTCTCGATCGTGATATGCCCGACGCCGGGCACCGTGTGCACGTCGACATTATCGAGCTTTCCGCGGAAGTCCGCGGTCCTGGTGACGGGCTCGCCAGCACCGTTCGCGATGTAGAAATTGATGTAGCGTTCGGCATTGCCCGACAGCTTGGTGCGGAACACGGAGTCGAGGCCGATCGCCAGTTTGACCGGCACGCCAAGCTGGCCGAGCTTGGCGACCATATCGGGCAGCGCGGTCGCGCCCGAGGAGTGTCCGACCAGAATGATCGTCTTGATTCGCCCACTCCTGTAGCCAACCGCGGCGTCGTCGGCGAGCGAGGACCACGACACGAAGTTGGCGACGGTGACCGGAATGCCCTGCGCTTGAAGCTTGGCCGCGATGTCATCGAGCCCCAGGGAGAAGATGTTGAGCACGCCGCGCAGCAGGTAGACGTGCGCAGTCCCGGCGCCCGAGGAGGCCGTCGGGGCCGCGCTGGCTGCTCTCCCGCCGAGCGGAAGCAGCAGGAGCAGGCAGATGACGGCCGCCCGCAGCCGCCGGATAAGGCAAGAAAGTCTCACGTCCGGTCCAATGTCGCGGTCTCTTGGCTTCATCGGTACTCCTCGTCGGCAAAACAAATCACCAGGACCGGACGCTAGCGTCCGCGCCTTCGCACATGCAACGCAGAGAAACGAGCGGACGCATCTTATCTCCGATACGTGTCCCCGCCGCAACACTATGGACAATGAACCGCCTCAAAGGCCCGGCGGTCTTGCCTCAATTTGCCCGCCCCGAGCGGGGAGCTGGAATTGCGAACCACCAGGGGCACTCTTATATGTGGCGGCCCGTTGTCCGACCCTCCCCCGAGCGGGTTCCAGCGGCCGCTTCGTCCCTCCCCGGCTCCCCGATCGAGGCCTATGTCCCCCATCATTTCCGTCGTCAACCTGTCGAAAACCTACGGCTCCGGCTTCAAGGCGCTGAACAATATCAACCTCGACATCGAGCGCGGCGAGATCTTTGCGCTGCTCGGCCCGAACGGTGCCGGCAAGACCACACTGATCAGCATCATCTGCGGCATCGCCAATCTGAGCGAAGGCCGGGTGACCGTCGACGGCCATGATATCAGCGATGATTACCGCGCCGCGCGCTCGCTGATCGGGCTGGTGCCGCAGGAACTGCATACCGATGCCTTCGAAACGGTGTGGGCGACCACGAGCTTCAGCCGCGGCCTGTTCGGCAAGCCGAAAAACCCGGCGCATATCGAAAAGGTGCTGAAGGACCTGTCGCTCTGGGACAAGAAGGATTCCAAGATCGTCACGCTGTCCGGCGGCATGAAACGCCGCGTGATGATTGCCAAGGCGCTGTCGCATGAACCCCTGATCCTGTTCCTGGACGAACCGACCGCGGGCGTCGACGTCGAATTGCGCAAGGGCATGTGGGAAGTGGTGCGGACGCTGCAGGCCTCCGGCGTCACCATCATCCTGACCACCCACTACATCGAGGAAGCCGAGGAGATGGCCGACCGCATCGGCGTCATCAACAAGGGCGAGATCATCCTGGTCGAGGATAAGGCGCATCTGATGCAGAAGCTCGGCAAGAAACGCCTGACGCTGCATCTGCAAGGCAAGATCGAGGCGATCCCCGCAAGCCTGGCGCCCTATCATCTCGAACTGTGCGACGACGGCCACGAGCTCATCTACGACTACGATACCAAGGGCGAGCGTACAGGCATCACGAGCCTTCTGAGCGACCTCCGCAACGCCGGTGTCCGCTTCGCCGACCTCGATACCGAGCAGTCCTCGCTCGAGGATATTTTCGTCAGCCTGGTGAGGACGCCATGAATTTCGGTGCGATCCGCGCCATCTATCTGTTCGAAATGGCGCGCACCTGGCGCACGCTGCTGCAGAGCATCGTCTCGCCCGTAGTGTCGACCTCGCTCTATTTCGTGGTGTTCGGCGCGGCGATCGGCTCGCGCATCAGCCAGGTCGAGGGCGTCAGCTACGGCACCTTCATCGTGCCGGGACTCGTGATGCTGTCGGTCTTGACGCAAAGCATCGCCAATGCCTCGTTCGGGATTTACTTCCCGAAATTCGTCGGCACGATCTACGAGATCCTGTCGGCGCCGGTCTCCTATTTCGAGATCGTGCTCGGCTATGTCGGGGCGGCCGCGACCAAATCGATCGTGCTCGGACTGATCATCCTTGCGACCGCCGGCCTGTTCGTGCCGTTGCACATCCATCATCCATTCTGGATGCTGGCGTTCCTGGTGCTGACCGCGGTCACCTTCAGCCTGTTCGGATTCATCATCGGCATCTGGGCCGACGGCTTCGAGAAACTGCAGATGATCCCGATGCTGGTGGTGACGCCGCTGACATTCCTCGGCGGCAGCTTCTACTCGGTCAACATGCTGCCGTCGGGCTGGCGCACGGTCACGCTGCTCAACCCGGTGGTCTACCTGATCTCCGGCTTCCGCTGGAGCTTCTACGAGATCGCCGACGTCAGCGTCGGCCTGAGCCTCAGCATGACCGTCGCATTCCTGGCCATCTGCATGATCACGGTGTGGTGGATCTTCAAGACCGGCTACCGGCTCAAGAAATGACGCCAAGCGTGATCCGGGGATGCGTGCAAACACTTAGCCCCGGAACGACGGAAAAATCACCGGTAGCAATGAAAGCGGCCGTAGCCGTCATGATAGCCGTGGCAGTGACGCCAGCCGCGATGCGGAAGTCCAAACACGCCCTCGACGGCGCCCACGGCGCCGCCGACGCCAGCCCCGACTGCGCCGCCCACGACACCGCCGACCGGGCCTGCGACCCGGTGGCCTTCATAGGCGCCTTCCTGCGCGCCGCGCACGATGCCCTGGGCGTGACCGGCATGGGGAATGGCCAGTAGCGCCAATACGCCGGCAGCAACCGCAAAAGCCCATCGGAGCGGCCAACCTGCGGGCATGGCCGCGCTCTCAACCTTGGTTCTCTTCATCTTGATTCCTCAAGTGCGGCGCTTGATCTTGCCGGCGGGTGGGAAGCTGAAACGCCGATCCGGCCAAATGGTTGCGCCTTTCCGATAAAGATAAATGAGGGCAAGGCGATAGGGGCCTTTTCGAACCGCGGCCTCGCGAAAATGTCACCACCGCCGGTCTCGCCTCCGCCTTGTTTGCGCCTCCGGGGCCGTTAACGTTGGGTCCCGCAGGCCACTGGAACCAAGGCCGGCTTTCGGGCATATTGTGTGCCGGGGGACGGAGAACCGCGGCGCTGCAGATCGAGGCCCGGAGGCCAAAGGTAGAAATGCGTTCCTTCCTCGTTGCTGTTGCCGGCTTGGCATTCCTCGCTTGTAACGCCGCCCAAGCCAGTGTCGCGATCACCATCGACAAGAACAACCAGATGATGATCGTCGCGGTCGACGGCGTCGAGCGCTATCACTGGCCGGTTTCGACCGGCATTCCCTCGCACGAGACCCCGAGCGGCAGTTTCCGCACCTTCCGTATGGAAGAAGACCACTATTCCAAGGAGTTCGACGACGCGCCGATGCCGCACTCGATCTTCTTCACCAAGATTGGGCATGCGATTCACGGCACCGACTGGGAAAACAGGCTCGGCACGCCTGCTTCGCACGGCTGCGTGCGGCTGTCGAAGGCCAACGCCTCGACGCTCTATGCGCTGGTGCAGGAGCAGGGCGTGCTCAACACCACGGTGACGCTGACCGGCTCGTCGCAGATCGCGCTGGCGCGCAACCCGCGCCGCGCCAACACCGCGGTCGCCCGCCGCGATCCCGCGCAACTCGACGAGCAGCAATATTCGGACGCCGCCGGCGAGCCGGTCGTGCTGACGCCGCAACCGCAATTGCTGCCCGGCCGCCAGATCGCGCCGCAGCAGCGGCCCGACGACGGCTACATCTATCCGGCCGACGGCAGCTCCGACGAGGCACGCTACCCGGCGCCGCGCACGACGCGGCGTCTGTATGACGCGCAGGCCTATCCACAACCGCAGCAGCAATATTACAACAATCCCGGCTACGCGCCTGCGCCTCCCCCTGCCCGTGCCGCCCCTGCCCCACAGGGTTATTACCAGCCGCGGTCCTTCTTCCAGCAACGCGGCTACTATCAGGACTGATTTCTTCGGCCCTCCCCGGGAGGCCCTATTGCTCCCCGTCGCGCAGTCTGCGGTAGACCGCGCCGAGGACGTTGGAATAGTCGTCAGTCCAGACCCGTTCGTTCTCGGTGGGCTCGGTCTCAGCCCATTGCTGCGAGGATGCCAGATTGCCGACATCGGCCTCCTCGCGCGCGGAAACCACCACCGTGGTCGCGAAGATATATTCGTCGTCGCGCCCGGAATCCTCGCTATAGACCCAGCTCTTCAGGTCGTTCGCGTCGGCGATGCCGACCACGACGCTTTCCAGTTCCAGGTGCCGGTTGGAGACGTGCATCACCACCGCGCCTTGCGGCGCCAGCTTGTCCTTGTAGATCTTCATCGCCTCTTCGGTCGCAAGATGTATCGGGATCGCATCCGACGAATAGGCGTCGACGATGATCAGGTCATAGATGCCGTCAGGCTCCTTGGCGAAGGTCAGCCTGGCGTCGCCGATCACGGGCTTCAGGCCCGGCGCGCAGTTCTGGATGTAGCTGAAATATTTCGGGTCGCGCGCGGTATCGACCATGGTCTGGTCGATCTCGAAGAACTTCCAGCTCTCGCCGGGCTCGGACGCGCAAGTCAGCGTGCCGGAGCCGACGCCGATCACCGCCACGCGCAGCGGCGCGCCCTTGCGCGCGCGGATCGCGGCGATGGCCTGACCGATGCCCCCATCCCTGTGATAATAGGTAATCGGCTCGGGCCGGCCCGTGACCGGCGTGCCGTCGTCGTTCAGGAACTTCTGCGCGCCGTGGATCGTCGTGCCGTGCATCAGCACGTGATACTGCCCGTGCGGCGTCACCACGATCTTGTGCACGCCGAAGAAGCTGCGCACGGTTTCGACGCGGCCGTCGTCGGAGGGATAGACGCGGATCAGCACCAGCGCCACCACGACGGTGGCGAAGATTTTCAAGCGGCTGGCTTTCAAGAACAGCGCCAGCGCGGCCGCTAGCGCGCCAACGGCGGCGGCGGTCCAGACACGATGCTCCTGCAGCCACGCCGGGATTTTCCCCTCCGACCAGGCCGGCGCGATCAGCGCCACCGCCAGCACGGCGAGAAACGGCCAATACCAGCGAGTCCACAACGGCAACCTTTCGCCGCCGTCGGACGGCCGGCACAGCGCCGCAAGCGCTAAGAGGATCGGATATTCGGCGATCCACGAGAAGGCGTAGGGCGCGATCAGCCCGGCGAACAGGCCGCCGACCATGCCGCCGAAAGACAGCGCGACATAAAAGCCGGTGAGATATTTCGCGGCCGGGCGGGTGCGCGCCAGTTCGCCATGGCAGGCCATGGCGATGACAAAGAAACAGAGCTGGTGCCCGCCCAGCGTCAACAGCAGGTTCTGTTCGCCGCCGACCGCGAGCAGCACGATCACGCCGGCGATCGCCAGGGGCTGCAGCATCAGCATCCATCTGTGCGGCAATAGCGGGCGCGACTGGAACACCAGGACCCAGGTCAGGAGATAGAGCGAGAGCGGCAGCACCCATAGTAGCGGCGCCGCCGCGACGTCGGTCGAGATATGCGCGGTCACCGCGATCAAGAGCCCCGAGGGCACCGCGGCCAGGAAGATCCAGCGCGACCGCAGCATCCAGTCGGGTGCGGGCGACTGCTTCTTCTCGGCCTGCGGATCGGCCACGGCGCGTGCCGGCGAACGCATGAGCAGCACGCCGCAGCCCGCGATCAAGAGCGCCAGCACGCCGTAGCCCGCGGTCCACATCAGGTTCTGCGTGCGCAGCGTGAACATCGGTTCCAGCAGCACAGGATAGGACAACAGCGCAAGAAAGCTGCCGATGTTGGAGGAGGCGTAGAGGAAATACGGATCGGGCCCGGCCGGATGACCGGTGCGCACGAACCAGGCCTGCAACAACGGATTGTTGGCCGCGAGCGCGAAGAAGGGCAGCCCGATCGAAACAACAAACAGGCCGAGCAGCCAGAACGCGTAGCCGGAGGTCGGCGGCTCGCCCCAGCCACTTGCGATCGACAGCGGCAGCGTCGCGAGCGCGACCACCAGCAGAACGAGATGCACCGCGATCGGAACCGCGCGGTTCTGGATCTGCATCAGAAAATGCGCGTAGGCATAGCCCGCCAGCAGCAGCGACTGGAAGAACACCATCGCCACCGACCACACGGCCGGCGAGCCGCCGAGCCGCGGCAGCACCATCTTGGTGAACAGAGGTTGTACGGAAAACAACAGCAGCGCGCTGACAAAGATCGCGGCGGTGTAGACCACCAAGACCAGCCGGTTTCGCGAAGTGGACGCCTGGTCCGTCGCGGCGGAAGACGCGGATAAAGTCATTAGAACCCCGGCGAGAGCGTTTTCGGGCGCGTGTCGATCCGGACTTGATCCGGGATGAACACGGGTTTCGAAGAAAACGCGTCAGACAAAATGCCCGGCGGGCGCCGGCCGCCGCAATGGAGCACAAGGCGACGCTGCGGGCAATGCGGGCCGAACTGTCCAAATCTTCACTTGACGCTGTGCTGTCGTTTGCATCTCCGCTAAAGGAACGTCATTACGGGGCGCGCTGAAAGCGCGAACCCGGAACCACGGCATGAATCAACATTTCTTGAAACTGACATGACAGAGACGGACGTCGTCATCATCGGCGCGGGGCATAATGGCCTCACCTGCGCGGCCTATCTCGCGAGCGCCGGCTTGCGCGTCACCGTGGTCGAGCGCCGCAAGGTCGTCGGCGGCGCCGCGGTCACCGAGGAATTTCATCAGGGCTTCCGCAATTCGGTCGCGGCCTACACCGTCAGCCTGCTCAATCCGCAGGTCCTATCGGACCTGAGGCTCGCCGATCATGGCTTGCGGATCGTGGAGCGCCGCGCGCAGAATTTTCTGCCTGCCGCCGACGGCAGCTATCTCCTGACCGGCGAGTGCCGCACGTCGCAGTCGGTCGCAAAGCTCAGCCAGCATGACGCGGACGCGGTTCAGGAGTTTTCGCGCGAGCTTGAAGCGATCGCCGACGTGCTGCGGCAGTTGGTGCTGCGCGCCCCGCCGAACCTCGTCGAAAGTTTTGGCGCGGGCGCGATCCGCGAGACTTTCAACGCGCTCGGCACCGCCAACGTGCTGCGAACACTGTCGCTGGATCAGCAGCGCAACCTGCTCGATCTGTTCACGCGCTCGGCCGGCGAGATGCTGGACGAGCGTTTCGAGACCGATCTGGTGAAAGCGCTGTTCGGCTTCGATGCCATCGTCGGCAACTACGCGAGCCCGTACGCGGCAGGCTCCGCCTATGTGATGCTGCACCACGCCTTCGGCGAGGTGAACGGCAAGAAGGGCGTCTGGGGTCATGCCATCGGCGGCATGGGCGCGATCACGCAGGCGATGGCGCGCGCCGCGCGCGGCCATGGCGCCGAGATCGCAACCGACGCCGGCGTGCGCGGGGTGATCGTCGAGAACGGCCACGCGGTCGGCGTCGCGCTCGACAATGGCGCAACGATCCGCGCCAAATACGTCGTCTCCAGCGTCAACCCGAAACTGCTCTATACGCGCCTGGTGCCGGCCGGCGCGCTGCCGCCGGAGTTTCTCACGCGCATGGGACGCTGGCGCAACGGCTCCGGCACCTTCCGGATGAATGTGGCGCTCTCCGCCCTGCCCTCGTTCGCAGCGCTGCCCGGCGACGGCGACCACCTCACCGCGGGAATCATCATCGCGCCGAGCCTCGGCTATATGGATCGCGCCTGGCAGGACGCGCGCAATTCCGGCTGGAGCCGCGAGCCTGTGATCGAGGTGGTGATCCCCTCGACGCTCGACGACACGCTTGCTCCAGCGGGCCAGCATGTCGCGAGCCTGTTCTGCCAGCACGTCGCGCCACAACTGCCGGATGGCCAATCCTGGGACGACCATCGCGACGAGGTCGCCGACCTCATGATCGCGACGGTGGACAAATACGCCCCCGGCTTTGCGGCCAGCGTCATCGGCCGGCAGATTTTGTCGCCGCTCGATCTCGAGCGCGAATTCGGCCTGTTGGGTGGGGATATCTTCCACGGCGCGCTGACGCTGAACCAGCTGTTTTCGGCGCGGCCGATGCTGGGTTACGCGGATTACCGCAGCCCCCTGAAGAGCCTCTATCATTGCGGCTCCGGCGCGCATCCCGGCGGCGGTGTCACCGGCGCCCCCGGCCACAACGCCGCAAACGTGATTTTGAGCGATCACTGGGCGCTGTTTGCAAGGCGTTGACAAGCCTGTGGATGGGATGTGGGCAGGCTGTCGATCATTTGGTGGACGAGCGCTTCAGACTGCAGGCGTAACGCTGGCACAAGCCTGTGAGAAAACGGCGCGGAGCTTGTGCATAAGCCTGTGAGCTCGCGGCAGTGTCTTAGTTTGAAATTGCATGAAATTTGGCGGGTCGCGCTCCTGCCGCAAGCTATTGTATGCTTGCCTGAAAGCGCGAGGGACATAGCCACGAGGGACATAGCAATGCCCGGTTCTTCTCAACGGCGGACTTTCCCTAATCCGAAGCATTGGTATGTTATCAGATCGGACGAAGCGATTGCGTTGCGGGAGCTTTACGAAGAGCTGCCTTACGCCGCAATGCGTGCGGCAGAAGCGCTGCGCACTGATGGAACTACTCTGAGGGGGGATGATTTGTTGCCTTTCGTGAGGGCGGAGAATGCTGTCACGGATATCATCCAACGAATTGACGAGATACTTGAGAACCGATCGCTTCTTGCCCAGGGGCCCTAAAGGCGAGAGGCGCGCCGCCGACGTAATCGGCGCTGTGGTGGTCTCTGATCTCGCCGGTCGCGATCTTGCCGATCATGACGGCGGCGCCGATTGTATCGGCCGGCTGCTTCTCGTCGTTTAGGGCCTCGGCGCACTGATGCTCTCTTTCGCCAGCCCATAATCGCGGAGAAAGACGCCGAGCACGGTCCCGGCGTACCACTCCACATGCTCAAAGATCGAGGATGGTAAAAAGCGCCGCATAAGCCGCTACTGGAAAAACAAGTTACGGTATCGGGTCCAAAGCCTTCATTGGTCGCCTCTGCTTTCCGTTAGGCGTACCACAGCTTACGGCCCCGAGAGCGACGGGCTAATTTTCACGACAATTCAAACTGAGACGCGACCGAAAAAACGGTGCAGACCTTGTGCATAAGCCTGTGAACCGCAAGTGCATTGAATACTCAAAAGTTCGTATCGGAGAGGAGACGGCCATGGGCGTGCTCGACGACTATCTGGTGGACCCAAGGATTTCAATGTTGGACAAGACCCGCATCCAGGCGCAGGTCCTTGTTCCGGTGATGCGCGCGTTGCGGGCCGAGATCGGCCGCGAGAAGGCGGACGCCATCGTCAGAGACGCGCTGCGCGAGTGGTCCAAGCAACTGTTCGCCACGATCGGCAACGACATCGAAGGCGGTCCGCGGCGCAAATGGGCGGCGATGCAGGGCGCCCTGAATGATGTCACCGAACGGGAAGTCACCTTCGACATGGTGCGCAAAGACAAGGAAGCCATGCATATCGACGTGACGAGTTGCCGCTTCGCCGAGTTCTTTCGCGCCCTTGGCGAGCCGGAACTCGGCGTGCTCCTGGTCTGCGCGACCGACATCGACATAGCCGCGGCGGGCGAAGGCGAGGTCAGCCTCGACCGCTCGCAGACGCTCATGCAGGGCGCGCCCTGCTGCACCTTCCGCTACACGTTCGAGCCGCGTTAAAGCGCGTTAACGCTGTGGATGAGCTTGTGATCAACCGGTTCAAAAGGCTGTGGACAGGCCTGTGCATGCCATGTGGACAAGAGCCGGCGACATCGTGAATGCTGTGCATGAACAGCGGATAAGATTGTGGTTAACCGTTTGAGAAGTCCGGCCTAAGGCCCGGATTTCTCGTGCTTTTCGAAGGCCACCGCCAGCGCGCGTTCAGAACGAGAAGACCGGGCGCGCGTGCGCCCGGTCCTAAGAACGCCGCCAACCATGCCTCAAACTACTTCAACGAGCTGTTGATCGAGGTGAATTTATCGTTCAGGCTCGTGCCGAGACCATTCACGGCAGCGATAATCGCGAGCGAGATACCGGCCGCAATCAATCCGTATTCGATTGCGGTAGCGCCGGCCTCATCCCGCCAAAAACCAATAACCAATGCCTTCATCGCTTTTCTGCCTCACTTTTCGCTATCCGGACCAAGGGCAGTTCCCTTGAGTTCCGACCGTGAAACTACGGGCCGAAACCTAAAGTCAGCTAAACGTGGAACTTGCAAGTTTTCGCGATATTGCGATGCAATTCTTGGTCGAGTTCTAAGGATCGCTCGCCTGTCGCCTGCATGAACGCAGCCCCTTCCGAGGTCATGAATGAGCCCCGTTCTCACCCCTGCAACCCACCGCGCGAGCTTTGCCATCGGCGACGAACAGGCCGCCAGGCGCGTGGCCGATGTGCTGGAGGAGGCCTTCTTCGAGGGCCAAGGGGAAGGCCAAGGGGAAAGCCAGGCCGCGATCGCCGCGTTCGAACGACCCGACGGCCGCTGGGCCGTCATGCTGCACTTCGCTGACGCCCCCGATCAAGCCATGGTGCGCGACTTCGTGGCGAATGCCGCCGGCGAACAGGCCGCCAGCGCGATTTTCTTCGACACGACAGAGGCAAAGGACTGGGTCAAGGCGAGCCTTGACGACCTCGTCCCGGTCCCGGCGGGGCGATTCCTGGTGCATGGCGGGCACGACCGCGCGCGCGTGCCGCCAAACAGGCTCGGCATCGAGATCGAGGCGGCGCTGGCGTTCGGCACCGGCCATCACGGCACCACGCGCGGCTGCCTGCTGCTGCTCGACCATGTTCTGAAGGCCCATCATCCGAAACGTGTGCTCGATCTCGGCACCGGCACGGGCGTGCTGGCGATCGCGTCCGCCAAGGCGCTGCGCCGCGAGGTGCTGGCAAGCGACATCGACCCGCCCTCGGTCAGCGTCGCGCGCGAGAACGGAAAGCTTAACCATGTTGGCAATTTGGTGCGATCAATCCGCGCGACCGGCTTCGCCGCGCCGGATTTCGCCAAATGCGGCCCGTTCGACCTGGTGTTGGCGAATATCCTGGCCAACCCGCTGCGGCAACTGGCGGGGCCGATGGCGCGGCACCTGGCGCCGCGGGCGTTCGTCATTGTCTCGGGGTTGCTGACGCCTCAGGCCGTTGGCGTCATCGCCGCCTATCGCGCGCGCGGGCTTGTCCCACTGCAGCGTCTGAAGATCGACGGCTGGAGCAGCCTCTTGCTGCGCGCAATGACATGACGACGCGCGCCTGCGGGGATTGCTCGCTGTGGCGTCGTCGGCGCGGATCAGCGCATCATGAACTCGACAGGACGCGCGTCGTGAACGCCACTGTGGTCAATGCGGTCGATCGGCAGCGTTAATCGACGGACTTATCTTGATCCGCAGGCGTTGCTTGATCCGTGGACTTCGGCTTGCCGCGCGCGGCGGCCCTGCGCTCCTGGCGCAGACTCTTCTTGACGCGCGCTTCGACAAAACGATCCAGGATCTGGACGATGATGCCGCGGTGTTTCTGAGGCGTGGGCGGCTGTGGGTTGTGGCGAACCGGAGGCGTAATCTTCTCAAACGTAAAAGCAGGCATCGCCTATCCCCTCTCCGCTGAGTTGAACCGCTCCTTGAATTTCCCCCACGCCCGTTCGATGTCGCTGATATGACAGCAAAGCCCGCATACTCATCCCACGCCACTGCAACTTTATCAAGCATACGTTATGCCAAAAGAGCTAACATTGCGCCGTTCTTCCGGCAATCCTAAAGTGATGGCGCGATGTTCGAAGCTCACTTCCAAACGTTCGAAGAACCCGAAAGCGGTGTGGCGCTGACGGCGCGCCTGTCCGCCTTTCGCGAGGAGTTGGCACGGCGCAAGCTCACCGGCTTTGTGATTCCCCGCGCCGATCAACAGCAAAACGAATATGTGGCGCCATCCGAGGAGCGGCTGGCCTGGCTCACCGGCTTCACCGGATCGGCCGGACTGGCGATCGTGCTGACCCACGAGGCCGCTGTGTTCGTCGATGGCCGCTATACGCTGCAGGCGGCAAAGCAGGTCGACGGCAAGGCCTGGACCGTCGAGCCGCTAATGGATCCGCCGCCGGAAATCTGGCTGGCCGAACACCTCAAAGCCGGCGACCGCCTAGGATTTGATCCGTGGCTGCACACTTCTTCAGCAGCCGAGCGGCTGGCCGCCGGCTGCGCCAAGGCGGGCGCCGAGCTGGTCGCGGTCGACAGCAACCCGCTGGATTCGATCTGGACCGAGCGGCCGCAGCCGCCGCTCGCGCCGGTCGCCGTGCACGGTGCCCAATTTGCGGGCGAGGTGGAGGCCGACAAGCTCCGGCGCATCCGGCTTGAGATCGACAGGCTCGGCGTCGATGCGCTGGTGTTGTCGGATTCGCACGCGGTGGCCTGGACCTTCAATATCCGCGGCGCTGATGTCGCCCACACGCCACTACCGCTGTCTTACGCGCTGGTGCCAAAGGACGGCCGGCCGACGGTGTTCATCGATCACCGCAAGCTCTCGAACCTGACACGCGACCATCTCGAACAATCGGCTGATGTCGAGGAACCGGACGCGCTGACGCCAAAGCTCACCGCGCTCGCGCACGCCGGCGCCACCATCGCGCTCGACGGCGCGACGGCCGCCGACGCGCTCAGCCGTCTGATCGCGGCGGCGGGCGGCAGTGCCGTGCGCGGCAACGATCCCACCAGCCTGTTGAAAGCGGTCAAGAACGAGATCGAGATCGCGGGCACGCGCAACGCGCACCGGCGCGACGCGGTGGCGCTGGCGCGATTTCTCGCCTGGATCGACCGCGAGGCGCCGAAGGGCGCGCTCACCGAGATCGACACCGTGGAAGCGCTGGAGACCTTTCGCCGCGACACCGGCGCGCTGAAGGATGTTTCATTCCCGACGATCGCCGGAACCGGGCCGAACGGCGCGATCGTGCATTACCGGGTCACGCGCAAGAGCAACCGGCGGATCGTGCCCGGCGATCTCCTCCTGATCGATTCCGGCGCGCAATATGAGGACGGCACCACCGACGTCACCCGCACCATCGCGGTCGGGGAGCCGACGGCCGAGATGCGCGACCGCTTCACCCGCGTGCTGCGCGGCCATATCGCCATCGCGCGCGCGGTCTTCCCCGACGGCACTACCGGCGCGCAGCTCGACTCGCTGGCGCGGCAGTTCCTCTGGCAGGCCGGCATCGATTTCGAGCACGGCACCGGCCACGGCGTCGGCAGCTATCTCTCGGTGCATGAGGGACCTGCGCGGATATCAAAACTCGGGACCACGCCGCTGAAGCGCGGCATGATCCTCTCCAACGAGCCCGGCTACTACAAGACCGACGGTTACGGCATCCGGATCGAAAATCTGGAATTGGTGACGGCGGCCGAGATTGCCGGCGCGGAGAAGCCGGTGAACGCGTTCGAGACGCTGACCCTGGCGCCGATCGACCGGCGGCTGATCGACGTGACGATGCTGAGCCAGGCGGAACTCGACTGGCTCGACGCATACCACGCCCGCGTCAATCGCGAGGTCCGCTCCTCGCTTGATGAAGCAGATCGCCTCTGGCTCGACGCAGCGACCGCGCCGCTGTCGCCCCTTTAGCCGTCATTCCGGGACGCGCCGCCCGCCTCGTCATTCCGGGGCGCACCGTCAGGTGCGAACCCGGAATCTCGAGATGAAGAGGACTCACTTCGGGATTCCGGGTTCGATGCTTCGCATCGCCCCGGAATGACGAGACCAACTGTGGGCACAGAGCCGCCGACTCCGCCGTTATGATAACAGCCCCGAAAACGGAATAGCCGCATTCCGAAACGCCCGTATTCACGCTGAGCGATGTTGCTACAGTCCGATTCAACAAGTTTGAATCGGAGCCGAGCCGCCGCGCATGCATGGAGTGATGGGCAAACCGCCGAGGGCGGTGAGCGATAGCGGCGTCGCGAATTCGAAGATCATGCTGATGCTGCTGGTCGCCATGACCGGCGTCGCGCCGATCTCGCTCTATCTCCTGGTGCCGGCCTTGCCGGTGCTCGCGACCACATTCGGACGCGGCATTTCCGTCGCGCAGATGACGGTGTCGCTCTACATGGTCGGCATTGCCTGTTCGCAGATCGTCATGGGTCCACTCTCCGACCGGTTCGGGCGACGTCCGGTGCTGCTCGCCGGTCTTTCCCTGATGGTCGCAGCGAGCGTGGCCTGCATTTTCGCAGAATCCCTGCCGCAACTGATCGCGGCGCGCTTTCTGCAGGCGCTGGGCGGCGCGACCGGCATGGTGATCAGCCGCGCCATCATCCGCGATCTCTATGAGCGCGAACGCGTCGGCGCCATGATCAGCCTCGTGATCGCGGTGATGATGATCGCGCAGATGCTGAGCCCCTTGACCGGCGGCCTCTTGGAGACCGCGTTCGGCTGGCGCGCCATCTTCTACGCCATCACGGCCGGCTCCTTGATCACGGCGATCGCCATCGCGCTGGCCTTGCCGGAGACGCGGCGCGACCGTATCGCGGGCGGTGGATTTCGGGGCGACGTCGGCAGTCTCCTGACCAGCCGCGCCTTCATCGGCTACATGCTGTGCCAGGTCTTGGCGTCGCAGATCATCTTCGCCTTCGCCGGCGGCGGGCCGTATCTCGTGGTGACGCAGATGGGCCGGACCAGCGCCGAATATGGCGCGTGGTTTGCGACCACCGCATTCGCCTATCTGATCGGAAATGTGTTCTGCGTGCGCTTCGCGCCGCGGCACTCGCTGGAGAAGCTGATCTGGTTTGGACTGGCGCTGCAGGTCACCGGCAGCCTGTTGAATCTCTGCTGGAGCATCGCCGGCATCAACCAGGTGCCGCAATGGCTGTTCGGCACGCAGATGATCGTGATGTTCGCCAACGCCTTCGTGATGTCGAACTCGGCGGCCGGCGCGATCAGCATTCGCCCCGACGCTGCCGGCACCGCGTCGGGCGCCATGGGATTTCTGCAGATGGGCCTGGGCTCGCTGGTCTCGCAATTCGGCGCCTGGCTCGGCGGCCAGTTCACGACGACGCTGCCGCTCACCGGCGCGATCTTCGTGCTGTCTGCGGTCTGCGCCTCGACCATGATCTTCATCGTGCCGCGACGGACGCTGGTGGTCAGCGAGGAACTGATCGAGCAGGCGGAAGAGGAAGAGTCGGGGATGTTGTGAGGCGACGGTCATTGCGAGCGAAGCGAAGCAATCCAGGGCCACAAAGAAAGTCTGGATGGCCGCGTCGCTTCGCTCCGCAATGACGGCGTGCAGCCTCACTCCCCCACCAGCTTCAGCCATTCGTCTTCGGTCAGCACGGTAACGCCGTGCTTCTTGGCTTCCGCCAGCTTCGAGCCGGCGCCGGGACCGGCGACCACGTAGTCCGTCTTCTTCGACACCGAGCCCGCGGCCTTGGCCCCCAGCCGCTCGGCCATCGCCTTGGCCTCGTCGCGCGTCATCTTTTCCAGGGAGCCGGTGAAGACCACGGTCTTGCCGGCGACGGCCGAATTGCTCTTCGGCTTTTCTGTGTCGAGGATCGTGACTTGCTTCGTCAGCCGCTCGACGATGCCGCGGTTGTGGCTCTCGCCGAAATAAGCGGCGATCGCCTTGATCACGGTGTCGCCGATCTGGTCGAGCGCATCCATCTCGGCGATTGCCTCCTCATCTCCTTTCGCGACTTTGAGGCAGGCATCGTGGAAGGCGTCCCACGAGCCATAACCGCGCGCCAGCGCCAGTGCCGTGGTCTCGCCGACATGGCGCATGCCGAGCGCATAGATGAAGCGCTCCAGCGATATCCTGCGCCGCGCCTCGATCGCATCGAACAGATTGCGCACCGAGGTTTCGCCGTAGCCCTCGATCTCCTCGAGCTTGATCTTGGCGTTGCGCGCGGAAAGCGTGAAGATATCGGCGGGCTCCTTCACCCATCCCTGCTCGAAGAAATACTCGATCTGCTTTTCGCCGAGGCCATCGATGTCGAAGGCACGGCGCGAAGCAAACAGCTTCAGGTGCTCGATCTTCTGGTAGGGACAGGCGAACTCGCCGCTGCAGCGGGCGCGCGAGCCCTCTTCGCCGGTCGCGGTTTCCTCGCGCACCACGTCGGTGTGCAGCGGGCACGGGCATTTCTTCGGAAAATGATATTCCTTGGCGTTGTTCGGCCGCTTGTCGATCACGACGTCCACGACTTGCGGGATCACGTCGCCGGCGCGCTGGATGATGACGGTATCGCCGATCCTGATATCGCGCCCCTCGCGCAACGGCTCACCGTCGCCGCCGATGCCCTTGATGTAGTCCTCGTTGTGCAAGCTGACGTTCTGCACGATGACGCCGCCGACGCCGATCGGCTCCAGCTTGCCGACCGGCGTCAACGAACCGGTGCGCCCGACCTGGATCTCGATGTCGCGGAGCACCGTCATGGCGCGCTCGGCCGGAAATTTGTGCGCGATCGCCCAGCGCGGCGTGCGCGAGACGAAGCCGAGCCGCTCCTGCCAGTCGATGCGGTCGAGCTTGTAGACGACGCCGTCGATGTCGTAGTCGAGCGCTGCGCGCTGCTCCTCGATTCTGCGGTGAAACGCGATCAACTCCTCGACCGAGTGACACAGCTTGGTCAGCGGATTGGTCTTGAAGCCGCAGCGTTCGAACCAGGCGATCATGCCGGATTGCGTCGCTTCCGGCATCGCGCTCATCTCGCCCCAGGCATAGGCGAAAAAGCCGAGCGGGCGTGAGGCCGTGATCGACGGGTCCTTCTGGCGCAGCGAGCCCGCCGCCGAATTGCGCGGATTGGCAAAGACGGTATCTCCGGCCGCCTTTTGTCGCTCGTTCAGCGCGAGAAACGCCTTCTTGGTCATATAGACCTCGCCGCGCACCTCGCAGACTTTGGGCACGTTGCGCCCTTTGAGTTTTTGCGGCACGTCCTTCAGCGTACGGATATTGGCGGTGACGTCCTCGCCCTCGGCGCCGTCGCCGCGGGTCGCGGCGGTGATGAGTTCGCCGCCCTCGTAGCGCAGCGACATCGACAGACCGTCGATCTTCGGCTCGGCGGAAAAATCGATCCCGTCGTCGTCTCCGAGTTTCAAGAAACGCCGAATGCGACCGACGAAGTCGAGCACGTCCTCTTCGGCAAAAGCGTTGTCGAGCGAGAGCATCGCGACCGCATGGCGGACCTTCTTGAACCGGCCGGAGGGCGCCGCGCCAATCTTTTGCGACGGCGATTCGCTTGTGACCAGATCCGGGAAGCGGGTTTCGATGGCATTGAAGCGCTGGCGCAGCGCATCGTATTCGGCATCGGTGACGCTGGGCGCGTCGTCCTGATAGTAACGCCTGTCGTGCCCTTCGAGCTCCAGCGCCAGGCGCTTATGCTCAACCTTGGCCTGCGCCTTGGTGAGGCCTTCGACATCGGGGAGGGTTTTTGCTTTTGCTGCTTTAGCCATCAGAATACAAACTATCAGTGGTCATTCCGGGGCGTGCGGAGCACGAACCCACAATCTCGAGATTCCGGGTCTGGTCCCAACGGCGCTGCGCTTCGCGCGGCCCCGTTGGCACCATCCCGGAATGACGGTATGTGCAGCGGTAACAAGCAACAATCATGAGCTAATACGTATACATCATTGCCAGCAGAAAGGATGGCGCAATCTACATCGGTGTCACCAACGACATCGTGCGTCGAATTTACGAACACCGCACAAAGGCCGTCCCTGGCTTCACGTCCAAATACAATATCACGAGGCTTGTTTGGTTCGAAATCTATGACGACCCCAACTCCGCGATTTCTCGCGAGAAAGAGCTTAAGAAGTGGAAGCGGAACTGGAAGATACAGTTGATCGAAGCGAAAAACCCACGGTGGGACGATTTGTACGAGTCGATCTGTAGCTAGGCTCGTCATTCCGGGATGGTGCGTTAGCACCAGACCCGGAATCTCGAGATTCCGGGTTCGTGCTTCGCACGCCCCGGAATGACATCCATAGCTACGCCGTCGCCGCCCTGAGCAGCCGTTCCGCGGCGGCGCGAGCTTCCGCGGTGATCTCGGCGCCCGCCAGCATGCGGGCGATTTCCTCGCGGCGATGATCGGCGGCGAGCGCGTTGACGCGGGTGGCGACGCGCTTGCCCTTGTCGAGCGCGTCCTTCGAAATCAGCAGATGCTGATCGGCGCGCGCGGCGACCTGCGGCGCATGCGTCACCGCCATCACCTGCACCTTGGAGGCTAAGCGCGACAGCCGCGCGCCGATCGCGTCGGCCACCGCGCCGCCGACGCCGGTGTCGATCTCGTCGAACACCAATGTCGGCGCCGAACCGCGGTCGGACAACACGACCTTCAGCGCGAGCAGGAAGCGCGACAACTCGCCGCCCGAGGCGACCTTCATCAGCGGGCCCGGCTTGGTGCCTGGATTGGTCTGCACCCAGAACTCGACGCGATCGAACCCCTGCGGCCCCGGCGACTTCGGATCGCTGTCGATCTGGGTCATGAACTTGGCGCGATCGAGTTTCAACGGCGCGAGTTCGGCGTTGACCGCCTTGTTGAGTTTCTCCGCGGACTTGACCCGCGCTTCGCTCAGTTTGGTCGCAGCAGTGGCATAGAGTTTGTCGGCGGCATCGGCCGCGGCCTCCAGCTTTTTCAACTGCTCGGCGCCGGCATCGATCAAGGCCACGTCGGCAGCGTATTTCGTAGCGAGCGCCGCAAGCGCATCGACGGGCGTCGAATATTTCCGCGACGCGGCGCGCAGCGCAAACAGCCGTTCCTCGATGCGTTCAAGCTCAAGTGGATCGAAGTCGGCGGCAGCGAGCGCTCTGGCCAGATGCTGCTCGGCCTCTTCCAGCGCATTGATCGCGGTGTCGATCGCCTTCACCGCGGGCTCGACCAAGGCCGGCGAGGCCGCCGCGCGGCGTTCGAGCCGCCGCACCGCCGCCGACAATGAGGCGACCGGCGAATGGTCGCCGCTGACGGCGTCCTGCGCCTCGCGCAGATCGGCAGCGATCTTCTCGCCCTGCATCATCACGGTGCGCCGCTCGGCGAGCGCGGTCTCCTCGCCATCCTTCGGCGCGAGCGCTTTCAGTTCGTCGGAGGCGTGGCGCAGGTAATCCGCCTCACGGGCGGCGCGTTCCATGCCGGCCCGGTGCTCATCGAGCGCGGTCGTCGCACGCCGCCGCGCGTCCCAAAGCTGCTCCAGCGCCGCGACGTCCTTCTCAAGGCCTGAGAACGCGTCGAGCAGGCGGCGATGGGTCGCGGCATCGACGAGGGCGCGCTCATCATGCTGGCCGTGAATTTCGACCAGCGCGGCGCCGACCGATTTCAAGGTCTGCACGCTGATGGCCTGATCGTTGATGAAAGCGCGGGTGCGGCCATCGGCAAGCTGCACGCGCCGCAGGATCATCTCACCATTGTCCTCGAGACCATTGTCGGCGAGGATCGCGGTCGCCGGATGGCCCTTCGGCACGTCGAACACCGCGGTGACCTGCCCCTGATCGGCGCCGTGACGGACGAGGCCGGCATCGCCCCGGCCGCCGAGCGCCAGCGCGAAGGCATCAAGCAGGATGGATTTGCCCGCGCCGGTCTCGCCGGTCAACACGGCAAGGCCGCGGGAAAATTCGATATCGAGCCGCTCGATCAGCACGATGTCGCGGATCGACAGACGCGCCAGCATGACAAGCAAATTCCTACGAATGCCGTGGTGCGGAAGTTCGCCTCGAGACCGCCCGCGAATCTAGAACGTCTGAAGCAAGATCGCACCAGAGATGACGAACTGCCGGTGTGTACCGGATTCGAAGCTCGCCTGCGAGAGCGCTGGAAGCAATTGGCCGGTACCGGTCCCGAGGGTTAGCCGAGACCCAGTTTCTTGAAGGCCTTTGAAATATAGGAGCCCTGGTTCTCGCTCGGCTCGACGCCGCCGGACTTCACAAGATTGTAGGCGTCCTTGTACCAGCGGCTGTCGGGGAAATTGTGCCCGAGCACGGCCGCCGCCGTCTGCGCCTCGCCGACAATGCCGATCGCCATGTAGGCCTCGGTCAACCGCGCCAGCGCTTCCTCGACATGGCGCGTGGTCTGATACTGCGTAACCACGGTCTTGAAGCGGTTGATGGCGGCGGTGTAGTCGCGCTTGTCCATGTAGTAGCGGCCGACGTCCATCTCCTTGCCGGCGAGTTGGTCGCGCGCGCCTTCCATCTTGGCCTTGGCGCTGACGGCATATTCGGAGGTCGGATATTTGCGAACCACCTCTTCGAGCGCGGCGATCGCTTTCTCGGTGCGGCCCTGGTCGCGGGAAATGTCGGGAATCTGGTCGTAATGCGAGGCCGCGATCAGATATTGCGCGTAAGCCGCATCAGGACTGCCGGGATGCAGCGTGACGTAACGCGTGGCGGCGCCAATGCAGTTATCGTAGTCACCGGAATTGTAGAATGCGTAGGCCGACATCAAGAGCGACTTGCGCGCCCACTCCGAATAGGGATGCTGACGATCGACTTCCTCGAATTTCTTCGACGCCGCTTTCGTATCATTCTTCTGGTTCATCAGGTACAAGCCCTCGTTGTAGAGCTTGTCCGCGGGCTCATCGACGAAGGTGTCGTCCTTGGCCATGAATTTGTCCCAGAGCGCGCCGGTTCCGCAGCCGCTCAAGGGAATCGCGAGCACGATAAGAGAGGCGGCCAGCCGCAGCCGCTGGATGCCAGCCGATATCCTGCGTAGTTCGCGCGTCATACGCTGTACCGACATGAGCTCTCAAACCTGACGTTAGCTCTCAAACCTGAGTTTGTGATGCGTTGCCCGCCACGCGCCATGAACGCGATCAACAACGCGATCATGAACGCGAATGATTCCGGTGCCCGTGGCGCCTGCCATGCAACCAAGGCCTCTGTAACCGAAAAAACTCCGTTAACCAACCGAATAGGCAGCCATTTCGCCGGGATTAAGGCGAGCCCGGTCGATCGCGGTCAATCATAGTTACGACTGGAATCGAGCGCCAAAACAGGTGAGCGCCAAAACAGGTGCCAGACGCCCATAAGCGCTGGGACAGGACCGGTTGGACGGTCTCAGGACACGTCCGGACCGTAGGCCGGGGCAATCATGCCCCCGGCCATGCCGAGGCCCGCTTCGGCGTGGGTGCGAGAACGCCGCGCCGTCTCCGCTTCGACCACTCGCCAAGCGTTGCGATCGGCCAACAGCGCCGTCAGCACCGCGTGGTTCAGCTTGTGGCCGCCGCGCAGCGAGCGGTAGGCGCCAAGCAAGGGCAAGCCAGCCAGCGAAAGATCGCCGATCGCGTCGAGCACCTTGTGGCGGGCGCATTCATCGCTGTAGCGCAGGCCTTCGGGATTGAGCAGGCGGGTCTCGTCGAATACCACCGAGTTTTCGAAGGAGGCACCAAGCGCAAAGCCAGCGCTCCACAGCCGTGCTACGTCGTTCATGAAGCCGAACGTGCGGGCCCGGCAGACCTCGCGGCGAAACCCTTCCGGGCTGACATCGAATGCATATTTCTGCCGGCCGATCGCATGATTGGCGAAGTCGATCTCGACTTCGGCGCGGAAACCAGCCGCATACGGGCGCAGTTCACCGTAGGCATCGCCCATCGCGACCTGAACCGGCTTCAGCACTTGGATAAAGCGCCGCTGCGCCGATTGGCTGACGATACCGGCCTGCTCGATCGCGGTGACGAACGCAGCCGCGCTGCCGTCCATGATCGGAACTTCCGGACCGTCGATTTCGATGGTGGCGTTGTCGACGCCCATTCCCCGCAATGCAGCAAGCACATGCTCGGCGGTGGAGACCAGCGGGCCTTCGCGATCACCCAGCACGGTGGCGAACTCGGTCGCGATCACCGACTTGGCGTTGGCCCGAACCTCGCGGTCGCATCCCTCAAGGCCAGTGCGGACAAAAATAAAACCTGCATCGGTCGATGCAGGTCCCAAGGTCAGACTGACGGGTGAACCGGAATGGACGCCGACACCGGTAACGGTGGCTTGCGACCGAAGCGTTGTCTGCCGGCTGAATTTCATCCTGGAACCGCCCACCAAAATCCGCCTAGAAACCCGATCGACCCGACGCTTGTGCCGACTCACGCTCTAGGCGTCCCCAAGTCGGGGCAAACCATAGTCACGGCCCCGAACAGCTCAACTCACGCTTTTTTACCGATTGTTACCCAATCTCTGCCGTATTGAAGCCAAAGGTTAACCAAATTGCGCCACGGCAGGGAACGATTTGGATACCACCATTCGATCACAAAGTAGATAATTAATGATTTAAAATCAGTTGCTTACGCGATCCGCCCCAATCGGTTCCGGGGCCAAAGCAAAGGTCCCGGCTTGGCTAAGCCGGGACCTTTTCGCAGTCCAGATTGTAACAATTGGTCAGTTGGCCTGCCGGCGCAGGAAGGCAGGGATATCAAGATGGTCGTCTCCCTGTGGCGTCGGCGCAACAGGTGCAGGGCGGCCATGGGCGTCCAAACCTTGCGGAGCCGGCCGGCGTGCATACTCGGATACCGGATCACCGGCCGAATTCTGTTGCGCCACGGTACGCTGGGGCTTCCGGTCAGGCAGCGGCGGCATGGCGGGACCCGACGAGCGGGCCGCGATCGGCGGCTCGGTCTCGTCGTCACGCCGGCCAAGGCCCACGTTGGCAAGGCGCTGCAGCAACGACATCCTCTTCTGCGGATGATCCTCCTCGGCATCAACCCGGGCCTGCGAATCACCCCTGTCGCCCCTGGCCTGCCGGATTTCGGCCTGCGCCGGCATCGGCAGTTCCTCGAATTTGGGCATCCGGGGGGTGCGGACTGGCGCCCGCTCGGCCGCCTGCGGGATAAACGTCTCGGGCGGCGTCGCCGGCTCATCCGGCTGGGCGCGCGCGCTGTCATGATCCGGGAACAGCGAGGGCTTCTGCGCGATCGGGCGCACCATGACATCGCCATAGGACGCGGACTGCACAGGCGCCGGCTCCGCGACGGCGGCGGCAATGGCGGCCAGCGCCGCGCGCTCGACATTCTGCGGACTGCGTTGCGGCGCAGCAGGCGCTGGGGCCTGCGCCTCAAGCTTGGCGGCACGTTCCGCCAGGCGCTGATTGTCGGCACGCAGCCGTGCGGTGAGATCGGCCAGACGGTTTTCCGGCGAGCCGGTCGGCACGGGCGTGGGCGTCACGGGAGCCGCGGCTGCCGACATGGCGCGCGCCGCGATCTGCGCATGTTCGATGCCGGTGGCGACGACGGAGACGCGAATCAATCCGTCGAGCGCCTCGTCGAAGGTCGCGCCGACGATGATGTTGGCATCCTGATCGACCTCTTCGCGAATCCGGGTCGCGGCTTCGTCGACTTCGAACAGTGTCAGGTCCTTGCCGCCGGTGATCGAGATCAGAAGGCCCCGCGCGCCCTTCATCGAGGAATCGTCGATCAGCGGATTGGCGATCGCAGCCTCGGCGGCGGTCAAGGCGCGCTTGTCGCCGGACGCCTCGCCGGTGCCCATCATCGCCTTGCCCATTTCGCGCATCACGGCGCGGACGTCGGCGAAGTCGAGGTTGATCAGGCCCTCCTTGACCATCAGGTCGGTGATGCAGGCGACGCCGGAATAGAGCACCTGGTCGGCCATGGCAAAGGCGTCGGCGAAGGTGGTCTTCTCGTTGGCGACCCGGAACAGGTTCTGGTTCGGGATGATCAGGAGCGTATCGACCACCTTGTGCAACTCGGCGATGCCGGCTTCCGCGGTGCGCATCCGCCGCTGACCCTCGAAATGGAACGGCTTGGTGACGACACCCACGGTGAGAATGCCCAATTCGCGCGCGGTCTTGGCAATCACTGGGGCTGCGCCCGTGCCGGTGCCGCCTCCCATGCCGGCGGTCACGAACACCATGTTGGCGCCGGAGAGATGGTCGCGAATCTCGTCGATCACCTCCTGTGCGGCGGCGGCGCCGACATCGGGCTGGGAGCCCGCGCCGAGCCCCTGGGTGGCCTGGGTGCCCATCTGAACGATGCGCTGCGCCTTCGACATCGTAAGCGCCTGCGCGTCGGTGTTGGCGACGACGAAATCGACCCCCTGCAATCCGGCGGTGATCATGTTGTTGACGGCATTGCCGCCCGCGCCACCGACGCCAAAAACGGTAATCCGCGGCTTCAACTCGTGAATGTCTGGGGGAGCAATATTGACTGCCATGGTTGCCTCTCGTCGATTACGCGCGCGTGGGTTCGCCCCGGCCGGCGGCCGCGGGAGTTGGTGAAATTCCAATAGGCCGGAAAAGATTCATCAGAAGCCCTCGCGAAGCCATCGTCCGACCTTTCCGAAATAACCGTCAGTCCCTGTCCTGAGCTGCCGCGTATGCCGCGGTTCGACATGTTCAAGATGAGCGTATTGCGGGTAGACCAGCAGCCCGGTGGGAACCGCGAACGACGCGGTCTTTGCCTCGGGGGGCAGCCGGCCGAAGCCGAGCGGCCGGCCGACGCGCACCGGCCGGCCGAGAATCTGGCTGGCGAGCTCGGGAACGCCGGTGAGCTGCGAGGCGCCGCCGCTCAAGATAATTCGCGCCTTGGGCTCTGCCGCAAAGGGAGAATCCGCAAGCCGGTCCCGGACCATCTCAAAAATCTCCTCGACGCGGTGCCGAACGATGTTCGCGATCGTGGCACGGGATACGATCTGCGGAAGATCCCGCTCGTTGTCCCCGGCCGAAGGCACGGACATCAACTCGCGCGTGTCGGACCCGCCGGTCAGCACGGTGCCATATAACGTCTTGATTCGCTCGGCATCCGCAATGCATGCGCTCAAGCCCCGCGCAAGGTCCATGGTGACGTGCTGGCCGCCGACCGCGAACCCCGAGGCATGCACGAAACGCCCACCTGAATAGGTCGCGATAGTGGTGGTTCCCGCCCCCATCTCCACCACGGCGGCGCCCAGGTCGACCTCGTCGTCAGTCAGCACGGACAGGCCCGCCACATAGGGGCTCGCCGCCATGGCCTCGACATTGATATGGCAGCGCTCGACCACCAGCATCAGGTTCCGGGCGACCGCGGCGTCCGCCGTGACGACGTTCATGTCGACGCCGAATTGCCGCGCCACCATGCCCCTGGGATCGCGGATGCCCTTGACGCCGTCCAGCGAATAGTTGACCGGCAATGCGTGCAGCACGGTGCGGCCCTCGCCGGTGGCGTGGCGCATCCCGGCGGACGTGATCCGGCTGACGTCGGCGGGGGTGACCGCGCCGCCGCGAATATCGGCCGCCGCCTCGATCAACTGGCCCATCGGCCGGCCGCCCGAGATCGACAGCAGCACCGATTCGACGCGAACCTTGGCCATGCGTTCGGCCAGCGACACGGCCTGACGGACCTGTTGCTCGCATTCGGCGAGATCGACGACGGCGCCGGCCTTGACGCCGCGCGATTGGATCTGGCTGTAGCCGATCAACTCCACCACATGGCTGCGCCCGCGCAAGGCGTCGCTTGGCGGACACGGTTTCAGCCGCGCGATCAAGCAGGCGATCTTGCTGGTGCCGATATCGAGGGAAGCCACCAGCGCGGTGCGCCTCTGCGGCATCGGACGCGTTTTCGGCGTCTGCTTGCGATCGAGGCCGGTCATGCGTCACCGGCCTTTTTCTTGGGCTTCTTGTCCTTGAACAGGTCTTCGCGCGCTTTCGCGGCGTCATCGGACAGTTGCACCGTCAGCCGGTCCGGCAGTCGCATATCGACGGCGACGATATCGCGGGAAAACAGCCTGTCTTCCTTGTCGAGCTTGCTCAGGGCCGCGAGCGCATTGCCGGCGTCGTTTTCCGGCAGGCGAATGTCGAGGCCGTCCTTGAGCCGCAAATTCCAGCGCCGCTCGCCGACGAAGATCGCAGCCTTGGTCGCCGCGCGCACTTGCGGATAGCGTGCAAGCAGCGCGAGGAAATCCCGCGCATGCGTTTCGGCGCCCCGGCCTACGACCAGCGGCAGCGCCAGGAAGCGGCGCGACACATAGGGCTCGAGCACCGCGCCGTCATCGGCGATCACCGAGAGCTTGCCGTCCTGCTGCCACAGCGCGAACGCCGAACGTTCGACGAGATCGATCTGGAGCTGGCCCGGGTAAAGTTTCAGCACGGTCGCTTCGCTGATCCAGGGATTGGCTTTCAGGTGGTCGCGCACGGCGGAGGCATCCAGGAACAAGAGCGATGAGCGGCCGTTGACGCCGCCGATGGCGAGCACCTCGTCCTGGCTCAATTGCTTGCGGCCGTTGATCGTGACCTCGGTGATGCGGAATCCGATCGAATTGGCGAACGCATTGCGGCTGTCGCTGAGCGCCGCGCCGACTTCGGTGGCATGGCCGCCTTTCACGATGCCCAAGCCTGCGCTGCCGAGCAGCAGAAGGGCGGTCGCTACAACGCCGGCCCGGTGCGGCACATGCCGCTCGATCCAGGCGATCAGGCGTGGTGGCGGTTCGCGATCCAGCAGCGATTTCGGGCGGCCTCGATCAAGCCCCAGTCGCTCGCGCAACAGCACGACCGCTCCAATAGCGGCCGCTTTCAGGTCAGCTTGAGGCCCCAGCGATCTCAGCGATCGAGCGAGGGGTCCGGCACCATCCATTGCACGAACTCGTCAAATGTTGCCCGCAAACACCTGCGGTTACTGGCACAAATGACCTCTTTGCTTGCCGGGCGGGGTGTTGAAGGCAGAAAAACCCTTCTCCCCTCGCCTCGATGCGCTGGTCGGAGCGGAAATCCGCGACAGCTCACGCGCCGGCAGCCAAGCGCCAAATGCGCCGCCAGCGTTAACCTTCGGCCTTCCTGGTAAACAAAAGGTAAACCCGGGGCTGACACGGCATTTTTTGATGTGTCCTGTGAGCAATTTGCCGCAAAATGTTAATAATTTTACCCACTCGACGCCGTATCGACCTG
>WNGJ01000830.1_pt1 | contig 48327 bp, 43 predicted proteins | sample 5400611 | NCBI WGS metagenome assembly WNGJ01 (sample SAMN13153375, study PRJNA577476) | soil metagenome | isolation source: 40 cm soil or saprolite under Garry oak tree replicate 1 | place: USA:California | collected 2016-06-15
TATCGACTCCTCGCTAAGCGAGCCCGCTACACCGCTGAATTTGCCTCGAAGTCGCCGGAAAGCGCGCAGTTCATCGCTCAGATCGAGCGCGTGCAGGACGCTCTTGGCGACTGGCACGATTGGATCACGCTCACGCGATCCGCCGCGAAACGGCTTGGCGATGTGCACGAGTCTTCTCTGGTGGCGGCTCTGCACAATGTGACCGGCGCAAAGTTCCGCAATGCTGTGACCTCACTGTCGGCGTCGCACCTGGCTTTCCCAGCTGCCAGGGTGCTGCAGACGGGGCCAATGGGCACGCGGAAACGACAGTCAAGGACCTCGGAACCGGCTGTGTCCGCCCATACCGCCGCCTGAACTCGAACCAATCAATTCCATCCGGTCGCTTTCGATAGCGCGACTTCCTGCTCGTTGGTCAGTTTTCCCACTTCTAATGACGATCGACCCTTATCCATGTAAACTGTGGTGCTTCCCATGCCGACTTTTGCCGCGGTTGATATCGGCTCCAATTCCGTCCGGCTGAAAATCGCCCGCCTGGAAGGGCGGCGGTTGCGCGCCACTCACGAAGACCGCGAGGTCACGCGGCTGGGGGAAGGTGTGTTTCGCACCGGCTTCCTGACACCGGACTCGATTGCCGAAACGGTGAAGGTGCTGCGGCGCTTCCACCGCGCCACTCAGCAGATCGTCACAGACTCGGTCCGAGTCGTGGCCACCAGTGCTCTGCGCGATGCGCGCAATTCGCAAGCTTTCCTCGAGTGGGTAAGATCGGCGACGGGCTGGCGCGTCGAAATCATCTCCGGACTGGAAGAAGCACGCCTCATCCACCTTGGATTGGTTTCCAGCCGCCGGATGGACACTTCTCCCGCCTTGATGATCGACCTGGGAGGCGGCAGTTGCGAGCTGACGGTCTCGGGCCGCGGCCGCATCCGTGACACCGTCAGTTTGCCCTTGGGGGCGGTGCGGCTCACCGATGAATTTCTCAGGCACGACCCGCCGCGCAAGGGCGAACTCAAGCGTCTGCGCGGCTTCATCGCGCGCGAAGTGGACCGGATCTCTGATCGGATCACATCCGCAAGGGTCAAAAATGTCATTGCGACGTCGGGCACGGCAGCGGCACTGGCGGCAACCGCCAGCCATTTGGGCAAGAACACAAGCCGCCGGCAACGAGCTGCGGTTTCGAGTGCGGAGATGACCCGCATCGCCAAACTCCTGGCTCGCTTGCCGGTGGGGGAGAGGCGAAAAATTCAGGGTATTGGCCCCAAACGGGCGGAGATCATTGTAGCGGGCGCGTTCGTCTATCATGAATTACTCGAACGCTGTCACCTTAAAGGATTCCGCTACTCACCGCTGGGGCTGCGCGACGGATTGCTGGCTCAGATGGCAGCGGAATACGATCGCAGCACGCGATCCGGAAAACAGATCGAGTCCGAACGTTCGGATTCGATCGCCAAGGCTGTCGCCCATTACGGAGTGGACCGAAAGCATGCTCTGGATGTACGCGCGTCCGCCATGCGCTTGTTCACAGCGCTGCGCTCGATACACCGACTGCCGGCTGAGTATGGCGAGTGGCTCTCTGCCGCCGCCATGCTCTACGAGGTAGGAGACTTCGTCAATCGCAACGGAAGGCACCGGCACACTTACTACATCATCTCGAACTCAGAGATTCTCGGTTACACCCCGCAACAACGAAGGATTATTGCGGCCATCGCCCGCTATCTGGGAAACTCGCGACCCACCATGGAAGACGGACCCATGAAAGCCATCGATTCCAGTGACCGGGCAAGCGTACAGAAAGCCATCTTGCTCCTGCGTCTGGCTCGCGCGCTCAATCTGGGCCGCAGCCGTGCGGTGCAGGAAGTAAAAATTGGGTTGCGGGCCGGAGACGTCCGGCTGACACTGGTTCCGCGACGCCGCGTTGGGGTGGACCTGGAGCTATGGGCAATCGAGAAGGACTGTGTTTACTTCCGGGAGATCTTCGGCCGTGAACTCTCCACCGCCGCGGCATAGAGAGCGCGTACCAGTTTCGGAGTCAGACACCATTGCAGGGTGCCGGTACTGCGACGCATTTCCACCTTGGCCACTGCGCCCTTCTTTAATTCCACCGATGCCTCGCAGCCCGAATCGCTGATGATCGCTCCCAAGAACTGACTAAGGTTGGGATTGTGTCCCACCACCATGATGGCTTCTTGGCGCGCGTACTTTTCCACTAGCTTGCGAAAGTCGGAAAAGGTGGCCTCGGGCCGAAGCCCGGTTTCGATCTGCAGCTTGCCTTCATATCCCATTTCATTGCCAACCAGAGATGCGGTCTGGGTGGCGCGTTTGAGCGGACTGGAAACAATGACATCGACCTGCGCCTCGAGCGCGGCCAGGGCGCGGCCCACATAGCCGCACTGTTCAATGCCCTCTTTGTCCAGTGCGCGTTTTTCGTCTTTCCTGGGGTTCGCCAGATTCTCTCCGGCGCTGGCATGACGTAAAAAGTAGATGATCATCGCGAATTATCGTACTCTTTCCGCCAATGTCCAGCGTTTTCTGGCGGGCGTTGCCGCGGGCGGGTTCAGTGGCGGTTTGCCCTCCGCCAACGCAATCAGAAAATCTTGAGCACTGAAGGCCGCAGCACCCGCCGGCGGCTTCTGCTTGCGCTTACCCCCAGCAGCTTGCCACGCCCGAATGTAGGTCCCGTCTTGGAGGAGATTTCGGGCTTTGAGGTTGTCCGCAAGATAGGCCTCGAGAATCTCTCCGCGGACTCGCTCCCGAAGCAGTTCGTCCCGCACCGGGGTTAGCACTTCGACCCGTTCGTATAGATTCCGCGGCATCCAGTCCGCGCTGCCCGTATATATCTCGTCTTGGCCGCCATTGGCGAAATAGAAGATCCGGCTATGTTCGAGGAAACGTCCCACAAGGCTTCGAACTCGAATACGATCGCTCACTCCCCGCACGCCGGGCCGTAGGGCGCAGATGCCGCGCACGATCAAATCGATGTCAACTCCAGCCTGCGAAGCACGATAAAGAGCTTGCACGATATTTTTATCGAGCAGTGCATTCATTTTTGCCACGATCCTGGCCGGGCGCCCTTGGCGAGCGTACTCGGCTTCACGGTCGATCAGCCAAATGCACTTTTCCGCCAGATCGAGGGGAGCGACCAACAGAGGGTCATAGCTGGGATTCTCGGCGTAGGCGGTGAGAAAGCTGAAAACATCGTGAACGGCACGAGTAATTTCAGGATCGGCCGTGAACAAGCTCAGATCGGTGTAGATGCGGGCTGTGGTCGCATTGTAGTTTCCCGTACCAATGTGCGCATAACTGCGAGTCACGCCATCGGGATCGCGGCGCACCAGCAATGAAAGCTTGCAATGGGTCTTCAGGCCGACCAGTCCGTGGAATACCTGGACGCCCGCATCTTCCAGCTCCCGCGCCCAGCGGATATTCGAGGCCTCATCGAAACGCGCCTTCAACTCCACTACTGCGGTCACTTCCTTCCGAGAAGCCGCGTCGATCAATGAAGGCACAATGAGCGAATGTTCGTTGGTGCGGTAGAGTGTCTGCTTCACCGACAGCACTCGGTCGTCCGCGGCTGCCGACTCAATGAAAGAGATCACTGCGTCGTAGGAATCGTAGGGATGATGCAACAGGATATCGTGACCCCTAAGCTCCTCAAACAAGTCTTTGGACTTCGCCGTCAGACGCAATTCGCGCGGGGCAAAACTGCGGTACTTGAGATCAGGGCGCTGGGTCTGTTCGTAAATGTTGAACAGGCGCGATAGATTCACCGGGCCTTTCACCGGAAAAACCTGCCAGGCCTCCAATGCAAACACGGTCTTCAGGCGCTCGATAATTTCGGGATCGGCATCGGCCTCAATCTCGAGCCGGACCGCATCTCCCTTGCGCCGGTTATGCAATTCGGCGCGGACCGACTCCAGCAAGCTGCGCGCCTCTTCCTCTTGCAGGTAGAGGTTGCTGTTGCGGGTGACGCGAAACGGCGCCGCCGAAACAATGTCATAACCGCGATACATGCGCACGGCATGGTAGGCGACCAGGTCGGCGAGGAAAATGAAATCCGAGCTGCCCTCGGAGGGTAGCCGCACCAGTCTGGGCAAAGCCCGAGGCACGACTACCACGCCCATATAAGTGAGCGCGGAGCGTCGACGGCGGCGCAAGAGCAAACCGAGGCACAATGCCTTGTTCATGACCCGCGGAAAGGGGTGAGCCGGGTCCACGGTCACCGGCGTGAGTAATGGGTCGAGCTCTTTTTCGCAATATTGCTCGACGAACCTCTGGGCTGCCGGATCCAGTTCGTGTAGGCTCAGCACTCGGATGCCGTTCTCCCCTAGCGCAGGTCTCAACCTGGAATTCCAGCACTCGTATTGGTCGTCGACGAATTCATGCGTCAATCTCGCCAGGGCGTCCCGTCTTTCGACCAGGGTCAGGCCGTCCGGGCCGGCGTCGTTATAGCCGTCCTCAATCTGCTGCACCATGGCCGCCACGCGGATCTCAAAAAATTCGTCGAGATTGCTGGCAGAGATGGCCAGAAACTTGAGCCGTTCGAGCTCAGGATTGTTCTCATCCTCTGCTTCCTCAAGCACACGCCGGTTAAAGGCAAGCCAGGAAGTATCGCGATTGAGGTAATACGCTGGATTCTCGAGTGAAGGGCGAGCCATGAGTGATGCGTGCTACGAGTTACTGGTTTTGGATTATTTCTTGCCGAGTGGTGCTTTTTTTTTCGATGATGAATTGCACTTCGCTGCCATCGGGCCGAAGCAAATAAAGACGATGCTTGTCTACTCTGCCGCGTACGGCTTCGTCCGGCCTCCAAGCCTCCGGCAGCTCTTCTCCGGAGTGCCGCGGCGTGTACTCGGCCACGTAATCGAGGTCCTCGAATTCCACGGTGATTTCAAAATAGGGCACGGCCGTCGTGATTGGCGTGTTACTAAATACAGGTCAACCCGATCTCTACTTTTCGGCTGAATGGCGAGAAACTTGCCCTGAACGTATGGTTTCTGCGTAGCACAGACGACCGGCAAATTAACGAGCCCCAGGCCAAAAATGCGAATCGACAATGCCAATTGGCGCGCCATCGCTAGGCCCAAGTATAGAACATAAGCTGACGGGGATGTATCGACGGTGACACAACGGAACGAGCTTTTCGAATCGGGCGCTCGGCTACGCGTATTTGGAGTCGCTGCCGGCCGCAAGGCACACCTCAGCTGTAGTTGGCGTGCCAGGAATTCCGCGCTCGCGAGAGGTCATCGGACCTGTTTGATTTCTTCTTTCACTTTTTCGGCGATACTGTCCGGCAGCGGCGCGTAGGACAGTGCAGCCGCCATCTTCTGGCCATCGGTGACCATCCAGTTCAGAAAGTCCGCTAGAATCTTCCCCTTGGCTGGATCTTTGGATTGCGCCGGAATCAGCAGCCAAGTGAAGCTGGAAATCGGGTATGCGTCCTTGCCGGGCGCGTTGGTGATGGATACCCGGAAGTCAGCCGGCATACTCGCAACCGACGCGGCAGCAGCGGTTACTCCCTCTAAGGAAGCCTTCAAGAACACTCCCGCCGAATTTCTTATGCTGCCATAGGCAATGTTGTTCTGTACGGCATAAACAAGTTCGACATAGCCGATGGATCCGGGTAGGGTACGGATCGAACCCGCTACTCCTTCATTGCCCTTGCCGCCGATTCCAGTTGGCCATTTGACGGAAGTACCCTTGCCGACCTGACTTTGCCACTCCGGGCTGACCTTGGCCAAGTAATCGGTAAAGATGTAGGTGGTTCCGCTGCCATCAGAGCGATGCACCACGATGATATCTTGGTTGGGAAGAGTTACTCCCGGATTGGCGGCGGCGATGGCTTTGTCATTCCAGTTGGTGATCTTGCCCAGAAAGATTCCAGCCAGCACCTGGGGTGTAAATTTCAGCTCCCCGGTCACGCCGGGTATGTTGTAAGCGGGAACATCGGCACCCAACACCGTAGGTGCGTGCAGAATCTTGATCTTTGCCTCTTTCAGTTGGTCATCCGTCATGGGGCCATCGCTGGCGCCAAAGTCGACCGTACCGGCGATCACCTGTCGGATTCCCCCGCCGCTTCCAATAGACTGGTAATTGATTTGGATATCAGGATGGAGCTTGTGGTACTCGCTAAACCACTTCGAATAGATTGGATAGGGAAAGGTAGCACCTGCTCCATTCAGCGTCGTCTGCCCAAAGGCCGGCGGGGCGACTAGGGCACACCATAGCAGCAGCGTCATTCTGCGCATCACTCGATGGGTCTCCTTAAATTGTTTCCTTCCAGTACTAGCGGGTAAATATTACAGGACAGTTACAAATTGGTGAATTTCTGATAAATGGAGAGAGTCGAATCCGCCCGTCGAATGTCAGGGATGCGCGATGGGGAGGGCAATTGCCAAAATGGGTTGGCTAATGCGCTCGTTCCAGTCGGGCAATTTCGCGTGGAAAGAGCGTGTTTCCGGGGAACTCAGTTCGCAGCCCGTCGAGCATCTGGAGAGCGCGAGGCTTATCTTTATCGCGCACGTACGCAATTGCCAGAAGAATACGCGCGAAAGGAGCCAGGTAGTGTCCTCGTCGCGCGGTAAGCTCGAGGTCGGCAATTCCCGATTTCTTGTCCCCCGGCAAACCGCCAAGGCGAAGTATCCAGCGCACGGGGGCGGCCATGCTCCCGATAATGTACTTGCTGAAACCGGTGGCCAATAGAGCGTCGTAACAGTTGGGACAAACCGCCAGCAACTGCTGCGCCCAGACCGAAGCCTCTTTGGCGGAGTGCAATGATGCCAGGTTGCGCTTCTCTATGAGTGCTGCGTAGTCGGCTTCGAGACCGGCTGACAAAGTCAAGGCAAACAGAGCATCTTTATCCTTGCTGTCCTTTGTCAGCCGAAGATGAGCCAGATTCGACGCCCTTTCCAAATACACCCGGAATCGCCCTCTGACGGCGGGATCAGGCAACACCTTCGCGCGGCGTTCAAAGGCATCATCGTTCTCGTAAAACTGCGACTCCAGTACACCCAGTCGGTTGAATTCGGAGAACAACAGTCCGGCAGCTTGGCTCACCGGCCCCATGGGATCATCCGGATGCTGTGACTCCCATCGAGCGAAGTCCCTCTGCGCAACATCAAAATGCAAGTTATATAGGTCCAGGAAACCCTGATCCAGAGCTGTCCCGTCCAACGGGACCGGACTGGCATGTGCGCTGAGCATGAATAGCAGACACACGCAGAACGCGGCCCCGAGACACCAGGTGATTGTCCGAACAAGGGGGCTCCCGTCAGTTCGGAACTTCGAAGGGCGGGAATCGTAGTGGCTGGCTCTCATGATTCGGTTATCCTGATTCGGTTATCCTGGCACCGATCTAGTCGTCGCAAAGCTCCCGTACATATTACGATGCCAAAAATCCCGGCAGGGCAGCCAGATTCGTTCGCTTTCGTACAACCTCCGGCAATGAAGAGACTTTCTAGCAAATTGATCCGTTGGCAGCAGGCACCCCCGAGGAAGCTCCATGACTGATTCTCCCACAGGTTACGCTCCCGGCTGGCCGGGGATTGCGCCTCGCTGGACCTCGAGCGCGAAAACCGGGGTCGGCACGGCCCTCAACCAGCACAGCAAAGTTTGGTTCACGCTGAGCCACGGCATCCTCAACGAAGTTTACTACCCACGTGTCGACCAGGCTTGTACTCGCGATCTTGGGTTTATCGTCACCGATGGCCACGAGTTTTTTTCTGAAGAAAAGCGTCATTGTACTTTTGAAAACCGCCCCTTCGACCCCGGTGTTCCGGCGTTTGAGTTGGCTAATACCTGCATGAGCGGCCGCTACCGCATCCACAAGGAGGTGTTCACCGACCCCTACCGTAACGTAGTACTCCAGAAGGTTCGCTTCGCGCCCCTGAAAGGCCAACTCTCCGATTATCGGTTGTACGTGTTGCTGTCGCCCCACTTGGCCAACAGCGGCTATGGCAACACCGGATGGGTGGGCGATTACAAGGGCGCGTCGATGTTTTTCGCCGAACACGACGGCGTCACCCTGGCCTTGGCTAGCTCTGCGCCTTGGGGCAGGATGTCGGTTGGGTTCGTAGGTGCCTCGGACGGTTGGCAAGATCTCTCACAACATTTTCAAATGGAGTGGACATACAGGCGAGCTGAAAACGGCAACATCGCGATCACCGGAGAGATTGACCTTGCGGCCTGCCAGGGAGAGTTCGTGGTGGCATTGGGCTTCGGCGCCGTATGGTCGGAAGCCGGGCAGCAATCGCGGGCTGCTTTGTTTGAAGATTACGGGGAATTGCGCGGCCACTACGTAGCCCAGTGGAAGACTTGGCAGGACGGTTTACTCAAGCTCGACCAACCACAGCGCTCGGACGACCTCTATCGAACCTCCGCGGCAGTGCTACGAACCCACGAATCAAAAGATTTTCTGGGTGGCGTCATCGCCAGTCTTTCCATCCCCTGGGGGTTTGATAAGGGCGATGAAGACCTGGGCGGATACCATCTCATCTGGCCGCGCGATCTGGTAGAAACCGCTGGTGCGATGCTCGCCGCCGGCGCAGTGATCGACGCGGCCAAGGTGCTCCGCTATCTCGAAGCCACGCAAGAAGCCGAAGGCAACTGGCCCCAGAACATGTGGCTCGATGGTCGGGCGTACTGGCACGGCGTCCAGATGGATGAGACCGCCTTCCCTATTCTCTTGCTCGATCTGCTACGCCGTGAAGCACCGCCTGCCGCTTTGGGCAATCCGCAACGCTGGTGGCCTATGGTACGCAAAGCCGCAAGTTACATCCTGCGCAACGGTCCGGTCACGCAACAGGATCGATGGGAAGAGGACGCAGGCTATTCCCCATTCACGTTGGCCGCAGAAATCTCGGCGCTGCTGGCTGCGGCTGACATCGCTGAGCTCACCGGACACAAGGAAGCTAGCTCGACGCTGCGAGATGCAGCCGACGCGTGGAACGACAACATCGAGCGCTGGACCTATGCCACCGGCGGAGACCTTGCCCAGCAGCTCGGAGTGGAGGGCTATTACGTACGCATCGCTCCGCCGGATACCGACGGCGCGGCGTCGCCTACGCAGGGTTTCGTGCCCATTAAGAATCGACCGCCGGGCGACAATCTGGAGCGGGCCTCTCACGTCATCAGCCCCGACTCATTGGCGCTGGTGCGCTTCGGACTCAGGGCTCCCAATGATCCCCGAATCCTTGACACCGTCAAAGCCATTGACGCCCAGCTCCGGGTGCAGCTGCCGCAAGGACCCTGCTGGTACCGCTACAACGGCGATGGTTACGGCGAGCACCAGGATGGTTCTCCCTTTGACGGCACTGGGATAGGTCGTCCTTGGCCCTTGCTCGCTGGAGAACGCGCTCACTACGAACTGGCTGCAGGACGTCGGAAAGAGGCAGAAGCTCTTCTTTCTGTCATCGAGAAATCCACATCTGGCCAAAGCCGCCTGCTTCCCGAGCAAGTGTGGGATGCCGCCGATATACCATCCCTGGAACTTTTTCGCGGTAAACCCTCGGGCTCAGCCTGCCCCTTGGTCTGGGCTCACTCGGAGTATGTAAAACTCCGCCGTTCCCTGCGCGAAGGCAAGATTTTCGATCAACCGCCGCAAACAGTACAACGCTATCTGATTCAAAAGCCTGAGAGGCAAATCTTCGGGTGGAGGTTTAATAATAAATGTCGCACCGTCCCGCGCAACAAAAAACTGCGGTTGGTCTTGCTTTCACCCGCCATAGTGCGCTGGACTCTGGATGGCTGGCAAAGTTTCGAGGATACCAGCACTCGCGACACCGGGTTGGGAATCCACACGCTCGATCTGCCCACGGCTTCCCTTCCTCCCGGGAGCCAGGTCGTCTTCACATTTTTCTGGCGGCAGGAAAATCGTTGGGAAGGCACAAACTATGGCGTCGCGGTGGAGTAGTCAGCCGCCGGACGAGCGAGTTTTGAACAGCACCGGTGAAAAGGCCCATAGCGATCAGCCGGAACATTTCCTAAACTTAGTGTGCTTATTGGCATAACCGGCTGTAACCGCCCGTCTGTAGAATCACCATTACCTTACATCTTGCCCGACGCTCTTGGTTGTCCGCGAAGTGGCCACAGGCAAGCATTCCGGCAGAATGCTTTGAGCATGAGCTCGATCCAAACTCGGCCAGCTCCGCTTCCGACCTCTTCGGCTGCATCCGTGGTTCTACACGGCGGATTTGTGGTCGCGGGAATCGTGACGACGCTGATTGGCCCTATCTTGCCGATACTCATTGGCCGGTGGTCTTTAACCGACCAGCATGCCGGTCTATTTTTCACGGCGCAGTTTTCGGGCTCGATGGCGGGGGTCGCTTCGCTCGGCTGGCTGATCCAACGAGGATATCGGCACGCGTTCGTATGCGGCTTCAGCCTGATCGCGGCGGGAGTGGCAGGGTTAAACCTGGGTAGCTATGTTGCGAGCCTGGCTGCAGCCGCGGTGTTCGGCTGTGGATTGGGGCAGGTTCTTTCTGCCACGAACTTATGGGTGGCAGAAGTTGCGAAAACCCGTCGAGTGGCGGCACTCAGCATTCTGAACCTGATGTGGGGACTCGGCGCAATTTCTTCCTCCCCACTGGTCATGCTTGCCGAGCGGCGCGGAGCAACGGCATGGCTTCTCTATGCCATTGCGGTTGGCGCGCTGTTTACCGCCTTGATTTTGGCCGGGATGAACTTGGAGAGAGGAACAACGGAAGAAGAGGAACAGCGTGGTCCCGCGCGCGCGGAGAATATCAGCACGCGAAGCACTGTGAGTCTGGCCGCGCTGTTTTTTCTATATGTCGGCTCCGAGAATTCGGTTGCGGGTTGGGTGGCCTCACTGACGAAACGAACCAACCCTGGTTCTGGGGACCTGTGGGCTTTGACGCCCATGTTTTTCTGGGGAGGACTGTTAGCCGGACGCGCGCTCGTACCGCTGGTTCCACTGCGGCGGCGCGAACGCACGCTGCTGGCGAGCGGTTTGATGTTGGCAGCTGCTGGCATCTGCCTTCTGCTCGAAGCAAGGACCTTCGAAAGCGTCGCAATCTCGGTGACCGCCGCCGGATTGGGACTAGCTGGGACTTATCCCATCCTGGTTGCGTGGCTGGTAAAGGCATTTGGCGAGAGGTCAAGGCGAATCGGGGCGATTATGTTCGGGCTTGCGGGAATGGGGGGCTACGATGCCGTGGCTTGTAGGAGTGATGTCGACAAGAATGGGAAGCTTGCGGGCTGGTCTCATAGTGCCACTGGCGGGATGCGCGGCGATGTTCACATTAATAGCGACGATGCTCGGGCCGATTTTTCGCGGAGCAAGCAAGCCGGAAGAGTAGTTCTTATTGAAGGCTTGCTCTCACCATGAGTTGGACAGACTACTTCCAAACCAAGGTGGTCACCGAATTTGCCTCCAATGGAACCGGAGCCGCCATATTCGCGAGCCGCAGTTCGATCGTCCTTCGAGCTCCCGTGTTGGTGACGATGAGCACCTGCTGGCCGTCCGGATTTTCAAGCGCGACGTGCTCGAGGTCAGCGGCCGCGCTCTCGGAGTCAAACCGGCGGGCCCCGCGACGGACGACGCGTGCGTAGTGAGCAAAAGCCCAGTATTGTCCGCTACGCGTGATCTCCTTGGTCTCGGAATTGATGGTTACCACGCCGCCGCAGGGAAACGGTCCGATGTTCGGCCTGCCATGCTCATCGAGAGCGAGGTTCCAGGCGGTAATGGAGCGGCACCAATGCTTCAGCACCTCGCTGAAAGTCCCGCTCCACTTGCACCAATCCGTTAGATAACCGGGATCTGTATGGTCCGGGCCGCCTTCCGTCCAGTGCATCTCTGTTTCCGGATAGGCGTCATGGACCTTGCTCATCATGTCGGGAGTTCCTGCATAGCCGTGCCAAGCGACCGTATTCGCGTATTTGCGAAGCTTGTCGTCCTCCAGTGAGCACACGATCCGTCCTCACAAATTGTAGTTATGATCCAGAAGCCAGATCTTGACCGGCGTCGCGCTGCTTTCCAAAAGCGGCCCCAGATGGTCGCGAATGAACTGGATTTCGTACTCCTGTGGCCAGATGCAAGCGGGCATTCTGCCATCCTGATCGGTATCCACTTCGTTCTGCGTCGTGAGCGCTTGCACCGGCACGCCTTCGGCTGCGTACCCGTCAAGAAACTTCAAATAGTATTTCGCGTAAGCCGCGAAGTAGTGATTGCGCATCGAGCCTCCCAGCATGGTGCCATTGAACTTCATCCAGCCAGGCGGACTCCAGGGGGATGAAAAAAGAAACAGATCAGGATTCGCCTGCCGCGCCTGGCGCAGCACCGGAAGAATGTATTCGCGGTCGTGCTCAATCGAGAATCGCGTCAGCTCCGGATCGGCTTCCCCGTCATCGTAGCTGTAGAGTTTCGTCGAATAATCGCTGGCTCCGACGCAGATGCGGCCAACGCTTAAGCCCATTTCCGACGGATGGAACAGTTCGTGAAACAGTTGCTCTCGTGCTGGAGGCGCAAGTCGATTGAACGTGTAGCAGGCGGCGTCGCTAAAGGCGCCCCCGAATCCCAATATCGGCTGAAATTTTGTTCCGGGATTTAGCCGGAGTTGATCGCTGCCGGGGGTCGGCGAAGCTCGACGCCACGTGGCCTTGGGAGCGGCGGCAAAACGCTGGTCGCCAGACGTCACCCGGACAGAAATATCCGGATGGATATTTGACCGCTGGTTTTCGGGCTCGCTCGCTGCGACGGCCGGCCCGACCAGTTCGTCGGGAGCAACCGCTGCGGCCAGTCCCAGGGCTGAGATTCCGAGAAAACTCCGCCGCGAGGTTTGCTGTGCCATCTCTGTCTCCTCGGAAAAAAGATTCGGAATCCGTCAACGTCCTTTATAACGGGTTTGGACGGCGTACAAGGAAAAATCTCACCCTTCTATAGAGGCGAATTGGCGAATCGAATTTTGTCTTCAGCCACGCCACACGACTTCAGGATTGAACCTGTCGGTTGTGGGCAACCTGTGGGGCGGCTAGTGCCCGTGAAGGACGAAGGTATTGATGCGCTTGGGCACTTCTCCCACGGGAATCACCGCTATTTCCCTCAGCGTATTTGCATCAATGGCGGATACCGATCTCGCGGCCGAGTTGGAAACATAGACAACTTTGCTGTCTGGCGTAAACGTGATCCACTCCGGCACCGAACCGGCTGGTGAACGACCCAGCGGATGTACTTCGGGCAAGGCTCGATAGCCGACTAATTTCAGCTCCGGAAGGGAGTACTTGAAGACCGCATTGGCAACAGTGCTGTTGACCCAGAGCGATTTCCCGTCGGGCGCAACCGCGATTCCGTGGGAGGGAGTGGCGGTTCGACCCTCGCCGACTCCGAATCCACCCGGTTGACGCGGCAACTTCACTCTGGTGACCTCCGCGCGTTTTCGAAAATCCACAACCGCGAATCCGTTGAAGCCGCCGAGTTGGACGAAAATACGGTTGGTTGAGCCATCAGGATTTGTCTCGAAGGCCATGGGCCGCACAGGCCGGTCGAACTTAACTTCCCAGACCACGATTTCGGTGGCAAGATCGATCACTGTGGCAGCTTTATTTTCTATCGAACCGCTGACCGCATACTTGCCGTCCGGTGTGACGAATACATTGTGCACGCTGCCGTCAACGGGAACGCTTTTTGTACGCTTTAGCGAAGTTGTGTCGATCACATCGACGACGCCTGCCCCAGCCCGGATGCCCACCAGCACGCGGCTTCCATCTTTAGTGATCGCGAGATTGTTGGGACGGGCACTGAGGGGTACTTTCTGAAGAATCTCACCGCTGGTTCGATCCACTACGTCGAGCACACTCTCTGCTTCATTGCTGACATAGACTCGCGTTCCGTCCGGAGAAAAGGCGATGCCATGCGGCAGCTCGATCCCCCGGATGACTTGCACGACTTTGTTTGTAGCCGGATCAATGACGTCGATAGTGTCACCAGCACTGTTTGTGACATAAATCCGCACTGTCTCTCCGGATGAAGGATCGGGAGCGGCTACTGACCGGAGGCCGCGAACCCAGTCAGCCAGGACAAGCCAATCGGGGTCGGTCTGAGAGGCGAACTGTCTGCCCCCGGAATGAAAGGGATCTCCCCCGGCCTCAGGCGCCAGCGGGTGGATCAAGAGCCGGCTGGACGCCGGATCCCCGGGAACGACCTGCTGTACAGCGTTTTCAAAATTACGCTGTGATTGCTCGTCGGTCCAAGTCGAGTGACCGGGTAACAACGTTTCCAAGTGAAAATTCTTGTCCCCGAGGATGTGGCAGCCGTAGCAACGAGCGTGACCGCCTCGTTCGTTCAAAAAGACAGGCTGAACCCTGGTTTTAAAGAATTGGAAATCGAGAGCTTCGGCCGTCACCGAACGCCGTGGCGCTTCAACCGCCGCCTTGGTCTCGACGCTGTGGCTCACCCAATCCGCAAGCATTTGCCATTCGGGATCGTCCTCGGAGGCCCAGAATTTGCCGCCCGTGTGGTAAGCATCTCCCCCAGCCTCCTGCGCCAGAGGATGAAGGAGTAAGCGGCTCTTGAGCGGTTGCGACGGCGTGATCAGCTGGGAGACGACCGCAAAGTTTCGCCGCGATTGCTCCTCAGTCCACGACGAACTTCCCGGCGAAAGCGGTTCCAGACGAAGGCGCGTGACCAACTTCGAATGGCAATCGTAGCACCGCACTCCGTCTTGCCGTGGTTTGAGAAAAATTGGCTCGATGCGAGTTCGGTAAGTCTCAAGATCGGAAGAGGCCTGCGCCGTTCCTCGGCCTGACTGTCGCGGTTCTCGGGCCTCCAGAATCAAGCCGCTGAAGGCAACGACGGCTAGCAGTGCTCGTGTCACGTTCGCCCGGTGATTCATTTCCATCACGAAAATAAAACCAGCCAACCCATGGAAGAAAAACCTGATCATGACGCCGGCTCAGTCCTCGGGTGCATACACCCATAATGCCGCACCCTGCTTGGAACCAGCGGGCACAGCCAAATAGAACCGGTCTCGTTTCTCATACCACAGGCCAGTACGCGCTCCTATTGTGGTCGGGACTTTTGCCAGCGATTGATAATGGTCTCGGTCCGTCTGTTGGATGACACTGAGGAAGCCCTCTCCTCCCGGAATATAGATACGTTTTCGGCCAGCGTCATAGTACAGATCGTCAGCGTCGTTTACACATGCAACGCTGGCCACCATCGCGCCGCTGTCTGAGTCGATCACGACGAGCTGTGCCGGCCTTCGGGTCACCACGAAGATTCGGTGATCGGCTTCGTCCAGCGCCATCGGGTAGTTGGCCTTGCCGGTCCTCAGGAGCCAATCTGTGACCTTGTGTGTGTTCCGATCGATGAGCACAACCTTTGCTTTCGTGGCGATATTGGCATAGATCACCGCGAGACGGCAATCTGGAAAGATTCGGGATGAGCGTCGAGCTTGGCGACGTCATCCGGGCGTTTCATGCTTGTGGCGTCGACGACTGCCATGCCGCCTTCCTGATCTCCACCATAGGCGACATACACTCGTTTTTCTGCAGGGTCGTACCGCACGTTGTCGGCATCTTCTCCGATATCGCGCGTGTTCAGCAGTTTGAAACCGTCTCCGTCGTAAACCCTGAGCTTTCCGTCTGTCCCGTTGGCGACGAAGAGCCTATTGAGCTCCCCTAGGTACACTACGCCTTGCGGTGCGGCAGCGCCGGTGATGCTGTGTATGTCCCGGCCGGAAAATGTATCCACGACTTCAACCGTGTTGTTGCCCAGAGCCGCGCCCATGACACGCTTGCGTTTTCGGTCGAAGGTGAAGTGATCGATCCGCCCTCCAACATTCGGCAGTGGAATCTCCTGGACTAGCAGTAAAGGACTCGTTTCAGGGGCCCGGGACTGCTCCTGCGAGAATCCAACCGATCCACAGATCAAGGTTGCGAGACCCAATATGGATAGGTTTTTCATGTTCGCGTGCTCAGCTCCGTTGCAGTAACGGACGCAGCTCCCGGATGTCGTTCACGTTCTGGAGTCCCATCACTCGCTCGATGAGCTTCGAACAATTTGCGGCGCCGAGGACTGGCGTCATCAACTCGCGCGCCTTGGCAACCACTTCTTCGGTCGTCATGGGATTCTCGGGAGTGCCTCGCACATGCTCTACACGTTCGCTCAACCGCGTCCCGTTGTTGAGCGTAACCTCAACGATGGCGACTCGCACGGGTATCAGCTTCTCTAACTCGTCATCGGGGACGAGTTGTATTTTAGCGCGCTCGCCGAGGACGGCCGGATCCTGCATGCGTGGCTTGTCGTGGGCTGCGTGGAAAGAGACGGTTTTGTCGAGCAGCATCACCGCGACCAAATGCTGGAGAGAGATATCGGGCATGTCGCGGTTGTTGACGGTGTAGGCCGCGCTGGTGGCGACACGCACCACAACCTGTTTTACCTGATCCGCCTGGAAGGGCTGGCGCTTGTAAAGATTTTCCATTGCATCAAGTGGCGCCTGGATTGGACCACCCGTCGTCCACTTTTTCAGCGTGGTTTCGGTCACTCCGTAGACCTGGCCGAGTTGATCGATCAGACCCGCGGGGTCGGCCTTGGAGTTGTAAGACTCTACAAAATTGTTGGGCCCGGAGAGAACGTCGTCGACGCCTGTCCAGCCGGCGTGAACCACGAGTGCTGCATGGACGCCGTTACGCGCTCCCATGGCGCCGAAAAGAAAACCTTTTTCGATATGGTCCGTGTCGCGTCGCCAGGCACCGATGCCGGCGCCGGCCTGCTGCGCGGCATAATCCAGCAGCCAGCGCATCTGCTGGGCATTCAGACTGGCGGCGCAACCGGCAGCGGCGGTCGCGCCCATGGTTCCCACCAGGTTGTGTGTTTCCTTCATTCCCGGACCGACCGTCTTCATGGCCCGCATCGCGATGTCATATCCCAACGTCACAGCCCGCACGAAATGGGTCCCACTTATGACGAATTGTTCGCCGGCAGCCAGGGCGGCGGGCACGAGAGCGCACCCGGGATGGGCTCCTCCGGTGGTGAAGTCATCATCGGTTTCGTCGGAGTGAGCAAGCTCACCGTTCGCGAATGCCGCCTCGATCGGTCCACAGAGGATATTGGAGGCGACCACGGTGGCGACCTTTTCGCCCCCGTAAGATCGAGCGAATTGAATCGCCAGACGTCCGGGAGGGAGATCCGCTCCCGACACCATGGCGGCAATGGTGTCGAGAATGTGATGCTTTGCCTCCTGCACCACATGGTCCGACAGGGCCTGGTTACGGGCGTCGGCCATGTAGACGCAGAGCTTCTCCATGACCGGGCTGATGCCCTGGCCAGCGGCCGCCGCCAGTGCTATGCGCGGAAACGCCGCAGCGGCGGTCATTAGGGCCGCGTTCTCGAACCATGCCCGTCGGGTCAGGGTGAGTGGGCGGGATTCACAGTGCTGGTCTCGGTAGTGGTCTGTTGAATTCACTTTCTCCACCTGGATAAAAACTTTTTGTGAAGCTAGTACTCCTCGCGCACCGTCAATGAGCGGTTACAACGAACTGACCGAGGTTGCGGCATCCGCGGATTGCGGGGGAAGGCTACGACAACCCGCGGATTCTTTGGCCGCGAAGCACCGACCCTTTACCGAGAGTCGGTGCTCCACACACGCTAGAAGATCACTTTGACGGCAAACTGAATCTCGCGCGCCGTGGTGGTGGTTTTGGTGAGTTGACCCGCCACGGTGTTTGGGTTTCCGGCACCATCGAAAATATCGGTGTTGGTGGGCGTGGCTGGCGGAGCAAAGTTGACATGGTTGAGAATATTGAAAATCTCCGCGCGGAACTGCACGTTGAACCTCTCCGAGATCCTCTTGATGTAGTTGTTCTTGAACAGGGAGAAGTCCAGGTCCGTCAGGCCAGGGCCGATCAGAATATTACGGCCGGCGTTGCCGCGGAGGTTGTAACACAATGGAAAGGCCACAGGTGCTCCGATGCTTGGCGGCAAAGGATCGCAATACTGGTTCCAAAATGCCACATCAGGCGCCGTGGGTATAGCGAAGCATTGGGTTTTGATGTAGTTGTTGGGGTTTCCGGGGTTCGTAAGGGTGTTACAGCCGGGCCCACCCAGCCGGTTCGGAAATGCCCAGTCGTCGCCACTGTTGGTATTTGCCGGGTCTGAGCCGGTCCCCCACGTGGCAGTGAATGGGATTCCGTCGCTGGCGGTAAAGATCAGTCCGAGTTCCCATCCTCCCAATGCCCATTGGGCGGGCCCCGCAAGAGACTTTCGCGTAGGGACCTCCCAGGTACCGTTGAGCACCACCGTACGACCAACATTGAAATCCGAGAGGCCGCGGCTCAACCTCATGTCGAACCAGTGAAGACTGGAAATCGAATTGCCGAAAGTGTCTCCCGCAACCGACGCGGAGCTGGTGTCCATGCTCTTGCTCCACGTAAATGTGCCCTGCATTTGAAAGCCGTGGCTCATGCGCTTGGCCAACTGTGCTTCAAATGCATTGTAGTAAGAGTGCCCGTCATAAAACATTCCGCGGACCGAGCCGAAGTTCGGATTGATCGGATCCAGCGGACCTCCAAAATTTGGATCGGTGGGGTCGGTAACGTAGGGCCAGACATAACCGGCCGATGTCTTCGTCGGAATGACAAGGTCGGCCTCGTCCACCCGGAATGGCTGATGCACGCCACGCGAGCCAACGTAAGCCACCATCGCCGCCAAGCTTGGGGTGAGCTGCTGTTGCACATTAAGATTCCACTGAATCACGTAATTGCGTTTCGGGTTGGGTTCAGCATAAGTTGAGCGCAACCGGTTTGCCGGAAATGTAATGTCCTGGCCGCCAAAATTGGGAAAGGGATTCGGGCAAGGGTTGAGGGGGGCGGTGCATTCTCCCACGGGATCCTTGACCACGGTGTACTTAAAAAACGGTACTGCCTGGGTGGCAAGAAGGACGAACTGATAAGGCAGCGGCTGAACATCGAACATCCCAATTCCTCCGCGCACGGCGGTTTTTCCGTTCTGCCAGGGGTCCCATGCAAAACCGATGCGCGGCTCGAAATCCTTCAGCGTTGGATTGCTGAAAAAAGGATCTCCGAGATGGGCGGTCGCATCCGTGATGTTCCTCAAATTTGCCAGCTTGCCAGCCGTCTCACTGATCACGGTTGACATTTCGTAACGCAAGCCGAGGTTCAGCGTCAGGTTCGGCCGCGCCCGCCAATCATCCTGTATGTAGGCGCCGAAGAGAGTCTGCCGCAGATTGCGGGGAGAAAGCGTGCTGGCAATTCCACCCTGGAATTTCGTGGGCTGGTTGGTGAGAAACCCCTGCACGTTGTCGAAGTTCCAGATTCCATTGGGATCGGTGTCGGCAACCACGTTGAGCATCATTCGTTCGGCGGCGATACCAAACCGGATGGAGTGTGTGCCTCGGGTGAGGAAGGCGTCGTCATAGAGCTGGAGGGAATTCCAATGGTAAAAATAGGTTGGGCTCCCGCCCACTCCGCCCGTAAAGTCACTGAGCCCGCCGACCAGAACCTGGGTTGCGTCGCGGCCCTTAAATCCTGTGCCACCGACGCCCAGGTCGGCCCTCGCGGCATCCGGATTGAGCGCCTTCAGGCTCTGATTGTTGTTTACCGCCTCGTGATTCCCGCCCACACGAACGGAATTGGCGAAGCGAGGTGTAAAGATGTGCGTCTCCTCTACCGAAAGGAACTGCCGCGAGGTCAATGTGTCGAACTCAACGTTATTCAGTCCGTCAGGCGACGAATACGGGGTTTTGTCGAACATGTACGAACCGAACAGACTGTTTTTGCTGGAGAACCTGTGATCGATGCGCGCCGTAAAGAAGTTCTCGCTGACGATCTGCTGCCCCGAGAACGTGTATTCTCCGGTGTCCCCGTTGCCCAGGATTGGTCCATTGGGCAAATGGTAGAAAGTAAGGTAAGCCTTTGCGTTCAGATCCACGCCATTCGCATCGGTGTTCGGCCCTAGGGGAAGCTGAAAAGGCAAACATGGATTGGAAGGATCCGCCCCTGCCGGATTCGAGCACATCAGTCCATTGCGCGCACTCAGTGACGGGACGGTGGTTAGCGTCGAGATTCCCAGGGACTGCCGGATGCCTTCGTAGTCGGCGAAGAAAAATGTGTGGTCTTTCACAATCGGCCCGCCGATCGCTCCGCCAAACTGGTTTCGCTTGAAGGGCGGAATTTTTCCGACGTCGAAATAGTTCTTGGAATCCAGAGCGCTATTGCGAAGAAACTCGTACGCGCTGCCATGAATCTGATTCGTGCCTGACCGCGTAATCGCATTGACGACGCCCCCGGAGGTCTTGCCGTACTCGGCCGAGTAGTTGCTGGTCAGGACAGAGAACTCCTGAATGGCATCCACACCCAAGCTTCCTCCCAGCACGCTGCCGGGCGCTCCATTTGCGTAGTCATTGAGGCTAACGCCATCCAAACGATAGTTGTTCTGCTGCGGCCGGGCGCCGGAGATCGTGAGTTGTTGTCCGAAACCGCGATTCCCTCGGTCCGTGCCTTGGGCGAAGTCGGGCTGAGTCTGGATTCTATTCACGCCGGGCTGCAGGGTTGCCAGGTCCGTCCAACTGCGGCCATTGAGAGGCAACTCCCGCACCGTGGTCGCGTTCACCACTGCGCTGATGTCTGAGCTGTTGAGTTGCACGGCAGGCGCTTCGGCGGTAACCACCATTACTTCTGTCGAAGCGCTCCCGACGCGCAGAGTAAGGTCAAAGACCTGCTGCGCTCCGACGGTGAGCGAGATCCCGGTTCTTTCTTGGGTGGTGTATCCCTTGGCCGAGATAGTAACGTTGTATTCTCCCGGCAGCAGATTCGCGGCGGTAAAGAAACCATCCGAGTTGGTTGTAACGTTCGTGGTCACGCCTGTGGCTACATTCGTGATCACCACTCGGCTGTCAGGAACAACCCCGCCGGATGAGTCGGTTATAGTGCCGGAGAGAGTTGCTCCAGTAACCTGCGCGCTCGATGGAACTGAAGACAGGACTACTAAAATCAAGACTGTTCCGAGACATACCGCGTACCCTGTGGAAATTCTTCGAGAAGACATTGGACTCCCTCCACACTTGTGGCGGTGCCACTGTACGCCATCGCGCAGTTAACCCAACATTAATTTCTGTTCAGGTTTACTTTTGAGGTTAGTCTCGGGGGAAGCAGTCGGCAGTACCACAGTGAAGGTTGAGCCGACTCCCAGGGTAGAGTGGCACTCGATGATCCCACCTTGGGTACGAACGATGGCCTGTGCGATGGCTAGGCCGAGACCTCCGCTATGAGCCTCCACGCCAGTAGGCGGCGCGGCACGGTAGAAGCGCTCGAATATGAAGGCCAGATGCTCGCTTGAGATTCCGATGCCCTGGTCTTTGAAACGGGCCCGTATCGTTCCATCCTGCTCGACTAGAGACACGCGAACCTGGGTGCAGTCAGGGGAGTACTTGATCGCATTATCGAGAAATATCAGAAACAGTTGATGGAGGAACGCTTCGTCCCCGGAGTAGGCAACTTCCTGATTCAGCTCTCGTAGAATGGCAATATTTTTTGCACGCGCACGCGATGTCACCAGTGCGCAAGCCTCTTCCAGAACCTCGTTGATGTAGAGCGGCTCAGACAGCAGGTGAAGTTGTCCGGCATCGGCCATCGAAAGCGTAAATAGACCTTCCACGATGCGAGTCAGTTTTTTGAACTCATCATCGAACAAGACAAGAGTTTTTCGATATTCCTCAGCACTGCGGGGTTTGGAGAGCAACAACTCCGTCTCGCCGTGAAGGACGGCCAGCGGAGTCCGCAGCTCGTGCGAGGCGTCCGTCACGAATTGCCGCAACTGGCCCACCGCTGAATCTACGCCCCGCAAGAGGTGATTGAAGGTCTCTGCCAACAGCCCCAGTTCGTCATGGGGGGAGGACACCGGCAGTGCTGTCCAAAATCCCTGGCGATTTGTGACCCGCTTCGCCATCAGGGCGGCGTGCTGGGTGAGCGCTGTCACCGGCGCAAGGCTTCTGCCTACATAGAAAGCTGAGATGCCCGCCGTGAGCAGCAGGCTCAAGGGGAAAAGCAGCAAGGCGATGCTGCCAAAGCTATCCAGCACGCGGCTAGTGCTCAGCGTCGGGATAGCCACCACCAGAATGCGTGACCGGTTCGCTTGTTGAAAAGGGATCAGGGCGACGCGCACCGTTTGGGCCTTCCCGATGGTTCCAATTCCGAAAGTGGGACGTGAAATGGGCGGACTCATTCCATTCAAAGCGATTGGAGTTGTAAGATTTCTCGAATATTGAAGAATGCCGCCGGTAGCATCCAGCAACTCGAAAAACTCGCCCGGGATGTCCAGCCGCTTGATATCCTGTGCGTTCGGTTCTGTAATGATGTCAGCAATAAGGGGACGAGACGTCTCCAGCAGCTGGCGGTTGAGTTGAGTGGGAATTTCGTGGGACAGAAGCCCCCAGAATGCAAGATAGGACCCAGCCAGCAGTACCCCAACCACGGTAGTGAAGAGCAACATCATTCGAAAACGAAGCGTTTTCGCTTTCATGATTCCGGCACTCCCAGGCGGTAGCCGACGCCCCGAACGGTATGAATCATCTTTGCCGATCGATTCTGATCAAGTTTCTGGCGCAAACGGTTGATGTACACCTCCACCAGGTTGGTCTGGCTGTCGAAGTGACAATCCCATACATGCTCGACGATTTCGCTGCGGGTAACCAGTTCCGGAGCGCGCAGCAGAAAAAGCTCGAGGAGAGCGAATTCTTTGGTGGTAAGGGGAATGATCTCCTGCCCGCGTGTAGCCCGGCGGCGGTGACGATCGAGAGCGAGGTCTCCATAGCGCAGCTTTGCGTTGCCACTATGGAAGCCGCGGCGAACCAGCGCCCGCACCCGCGCCAGGAGTTCTGCCAGGACAAAGGGCTTGCTGAGATAGTCGTCAGCGCCGGCATCCAGTCCCTCCACCCTCTGCTCGATCAAAGCCCGAGCCGTGAGCATCATCACGGGAGCCTCTATCCCTCGTTGGCGCAACTCGCGGCAGACTTCGATCCCGCTAAGACCAGGCAACCGGACGTCGAGGAGGATGGCGTCGTAAGAAACATCTATGCCGGACTCAAGGGCCTTCTCGCCGGTTTCAACCACGTCCACTGCGTATGTGTTTTCTCGCAAGGCGCGTGCGATGAAGCTGGCAACCTTTCGTTCGTCTTCGACCAACAGGATCCGCATAGACCTTCCTCAATATCATCGCACTTTGCTTGCGCCCCTATCAAACCAAGAGCACTCCATCGGTTTGATCCCAGCCCTTCTTTCTTTCCCAGGTCCTTTAGTGCACCTCGAAGACCAGAATCTCGGCGCTCGTCATTTCGTGCTGGGGAACCGCCACGAAGTAGCGATGCAGTTCAGGAACCAGGCGCGCCGTTCTTCCGACCGGCCCCGTCGGTACTTTTCCAAGCGGCGTGTAGCTGTCTCGATCCGTCTGTTCGTACACATCTACGCTGCCATCCCCCGCAGCGTAAATACGCCTTTGGGCCGGATCGTAAGTCAGGTCATCGACACCTTTTGTCATGGCTAAAGCGGTGACTTCCTTTCCGCTTTGCGTGTTCAACACCACGATGTCTCCGCTGCGGCAAGCCACGAATAACCGATGGTTCGACTCGTCGAACCCCATCGCCACCGGGCCCTTACACTTGGTGACAGGCCAACTGGCGACCACTTCGCGTTTGTCTCGGTCAACCACGTCAACCTGACTCTTGTCCCGGTTGTTGACGTAGATCTTAGGACTGGATTTCTCCAGCGCCATGGCCTCCAGCGTTTCCCCGTCGATCTTGATATCGGCGAGTTTTTTGCCTGCGCTAGTATCTACGATGCTGAGCATGGAGTACGTCTGGTGGACATCACCGCCGCCGTTGTCGATGTATAGATACTTGGTGGTCGGATCGTATCCGATTGAATCAGCGTCCTCCAGCAGTTTCACGCTTGACAGTAGAGTGTATGTTTTGCCGTCGAATATTTTGAGATCCCCAGCCTCCCCATCGGTCACATAGATGCGGTTGAGGTCTTCGCGATAGAGCACGGCGTGGGGCTTCTCGATCCCGGATATGGTGTGGACGGGCTTGCCAGTCTTGAGATCAAAAACCAGGACAGCTTTATAGGACTCCGCAGTCGCAAACAGCCGGTTGCCCTTTACATCGACCTCAAAATGATCAAAATGTCCTTTCACGTCGGGAGGCAGCGTAATGGTCTGGAGCAGCTTGAGCGGCGCGGTCTCCTGACTTTGCACCATTGCGCCCAGAGCGATGAAAACCGTCAGCAGAACGAAAACCCATTTCTTCATGATCTCTCCCTAACCTGAGTTCCATATTTTGTGGACAGATTTAGCAGAAGCCGTTCGATCTTGCTGCGGTCTCGCAGCCCGCGCCACAACCAGCGCGGACAGGATAATTCATCCATCGCAATGTGAACTGAAACCAATATTAATTTCTGTTTAGCTGACAAAACGGGACACCATGAGTTTTACTTGAAAACAGGCCACTTTGGTCCAGCGCATCACTCGCTGGTCTCTCCCCGCCGAGCCCCGCTGAGAGGACACGTTGACTCAATAACTACGGCTGGCGTAGCATCCGCCCGTCGAGCACCAAGATTCTCATCGGCTGGCGGATCACTGTGGAGGGAAATCATGAAGCAAAAACAACTGGTCATTTTTGCGCTGTGGTTCGCTCTCGCAGTCACCTGCCAAGGTCAAGATCACGCACCCCTGAAGCTGGTAGCGACCATTCCCCTGCCCGGGCTCCACGATAGCGACTTCGACCATTTCACTCCCGACGTCGATGGGCACCGTCTTTTCCTGACCGGCGAGGAGAATGAGAAGGTTCTGGTCTTAGATACCAACACAAACCAACTGATTCACACCATTGAAGATGTGAAGGCGCCACATGCAATTTTCTTTCGTAAGGATTTAACCAAGCTTTTCATCGTGGCAGGTGACGCTTCCGCGGTCCAGGTGTACGACAGCGATGGTTATAGATTGCTGGGGGAGATCAAAGTCTCTATCGATGCGGATTCCATCGCGTACGATCCCGCCACGCATTACCTCTACGTCGTCAACGGTGGGCGGGAGGCGCATACTCCATTATACCGACAACTCCAAGAAGCTACGTGATATAAAAATCGACACCAACCATGTCGAAGCGATCGTCCTGGAGAAGTCCGGAGCACGCATGTTTTTGAACCTTACTGGAAAGAGCGTGATCGGGGTCCTCGACCGGAACAAGTCTGAAATGTCGGCCACTTGGCCTTTGCCGGCGGGCGACAAACTGAACGTGGCCATGGCTTTTGACGAACCGGACCACCGCTTGTTTGTGACCACCAGAAATCCGGGAGAGTTGATTGTCCTGAACTCGGACAATGGCAAAGTCATCACCAGCTTGCCAGCGGTAGGCATGGTCGATGACATGAGTTACGACGCCCAGCAGAAGCGCCTTTTTCTGGCCGGCGACGGGGTTTTGGACGTTTTCGAGCAGAAGGATTCCGACCATTACTCTTTGTTGGCGAAGGTTCCGGGAGCCTTTCGGGCAAAGACGGGCATTCTGGTGCCGGAATTAAATCGCTACTATCTCACCGTCCCTCATCACGAGAATAAGGACGCCGAAGTTCGTGTATACGAGATACAGCCCTAGCGAAGGCTTGGCTGGACTGGCGCATCCGTTCCCGGTCTGTGGTCTGGACGGTCACATTCGCGAGCCTCAGTTATCTCAATGACAACCGACGAACAGACCGATGGCAAGGGCGAAATCAGTCCATCGCGGACTTCAATCCGCTGGATCCGCATCATCCCCGTGGCGCTGATTATGTACACGATCGCCTTCATCGATCGGACGAACATATCTCTCGCCTTGCCGCACATCAGCCGCGATCTCCATCTGGATCCGCAACAAGCCGGAACTGTGGCCGGCATCTTCTTCTGGGGCTACCTGGCATTGCAGATTCCCGGCGGGCATCTGGCCAAGCATTGGAGCGCGAAGAAGTTCATCAGCGTTCTACTGGTTCTGTGGGCTCTGTTTGCGGTGGGATGCGGCTTTGCTCGTAGCTATCACGAACTCCTGTGGCTGCGCTTGCTGCTGGGCGTGGCGGAGAGCGGGGTTTATCCGGCCACGTTGATCCTGCTCTCGCATTGGTTCTCCCGCTCCGAGCGTGCCCGCGCCAATGCATTTTGGCTGCTCTGCTTGCCGGGAGCTGTAATATTGGCCTCGCCTTTTTCTGGGTGGATTTTGGACCACTGGAACTGGCGTGTGATGCTGGTCGCCGAAGGTTCATTGCCGTTTTTGTGGCTGGCGATCTGGCTGGTATTTATCGAGGACCATCCTTCGGAGGCAGCTTGGCTACCAGAGGACGAGCGCATTCGGCTGGTAGAGACTCTGCGTCGCGAGTCGTCTGCGCTGGAAGGATCGGAAAAAGTTTCCTTTCTTCGCGCGCTGTTGCGGCCTCAGGTGTTTCTTCTGGCAGCCATCTATTTCTGTTTCGTGAGTGGGCAGATGGGGCTGTTATTTTGGCTGCCCAGCGCCATGGGAAAATTCAGGATACTCAGCAGCCTTTCGACAGGAATTCTGTACACCATGCCTTTCATCGTGGGCGCCGTCTCTGTGCTGCTGGTCTCGCGTCATTCGGATAAAATGCGGGAGCGCCGTTTGCATGCCGCCGCAGCCATGTTGTTTGGTGGGACTTCGATCCTTCTCGCTGTCCTCAGCATTCCTCATTCACTGCTGATTGCTTTTACCTTTATCGCACTGAGCGGCGTAGGAGCTTACGGCCCCATGGGCGCATTCTGGGCTATCCCAACAGAAACGTTGTCACCGAAGATCGTCGGCTCGGTAATGGGTTTTGTAAACGCTATCGGCAACCTGGGTGCGTATTTCGCCCCGTTAATCGTGGGATATCTCAACAAGCAGACGGGAAGTTTCCTGTCGGGATTCACCTATCTGGGCGTGATTACCTTGGTCGCTGCCGGACTCACCATTCTTATCAAGACTGCTCCCAAAGATGCGGACGCCAGATCGTAGGAGGGACGATGTCGTTTGAGGCAAATCGGCCGGCTGGAACCTTCATGCGCACTGCGGCGATGCTAGTTTTGGCTGCGTGTTTCTCTCCGTGCTGTTTGCCGGGGCAAGAACAAGAACGTGAAACTCCGCCCCCTCCGCCCCTTCCGCCGCCCCAAACCCGAACCCATGAGCGGCTGGCGATTCGCGCCGGACGTATGTTTGACGGAAAATCCGAGCAACTGGCTAAGCAACAGGTAATCCTCATCGAAGGAGCTCGAATCACGCAGGTCGGATCGGTCAACGACGTTCACATTCCAGCGGGTACGGATGTAGTGGATCTGAGCAACGCGACCGTCCTGCCCGGACTGATCGATGGACATACTCACATCTTCTCCGGTGGCCCCGATCTGGATGCCCAGATGTTGAAAGAGCCGCTGCAGTACCGCATCCTCGAAGCGATGGTCAATGCACAGCGTGACTTGTACATAGGCTTCACGACCCTACGCGACCTCAAGACACTGGGCGGCATGTATGGCGACGTAGACCTGCGTGACGCCATCAACAACGGATTAGTGCAAGGCCCCCGGCTTCAGGTTTCGGGACGCGGGTTTGCCACCACCGGAGGCTTTCGTCCCAAGGGTTACTCGCGCGATATTCCGTTGCCGTCGATGCTCGAAACCGTGGATTCGCCGTGGGAAGCGCGCAAAGGCGTGCGCGAGCAGCTCATGAACGGCACCGATTGGGTAAAATTCTACGCGGCATACGACTTTAGTTTTTCGCCCGACGGCAAAATCATTAATCCGCCGACCTTCACCCTGGAGGAAGTGCAGGCATTTGTTGACGAGGCGCATGCGAAAGGGCATAAGGTTTCTTGCCACGCATTTGCCGGGCCGGGACTACACAATTGTCTGGTCGCCGGTGTGGATACAGTTGAGCACGGAGTGCAGTTGTCCGATGAGGACATTCAGCTGTTCAAGACAAAGGGCATCTACCTCATTCCCACTCTGTATCACTACCAACTGGATCGGCAACACGATGCCAAGAAATACGGCGGGCACATGGTGGCGGAAGTCTCGGAGCCGAACTTCCGGCGTGCGGTTGCCGCGGGCGTCAAGATTGGCTTTGGGACAGGAGTTGGACCCTTTCCACACGGGACGCAAACCAAAGAGTTCGAATACATGGTGAAGTTTGGAATGAGTCCAGCGCAGGTTATTCGCGCTGCCACCATGGTGGACGCGCAGATCATGGGATGGGACGCTGACATCGGTTCCATCGAGCGCGGGAAATTTGCCGACTTCGTCGCCGTGTGCGGTGACCCGCTCGCTGAGATCACAGAATTGGAGCGGGTGAAATTCGTTATGAAGGGCGGTCAAGTTCTCCGCAACGATCTGAACTCTCCAGGGGGCAAAGGATGCAGCCAGAAGTAAATTCGAAAAATGGCGGGTAAGAAATGTTAAGGCGTGACTTCGGAAAACTAGCCTTAGGGGCGATGGCGTCCACCGCGTTCATCAAGCCGGTGCTGGCGGCGCGAGGCTCGGGCGCTGTTTCGGCCAACGACTTCCCCAAAACTCCTGGTCTGACCGACTATGTCGGCCGCTTTGTCGCGACCACAAAGTACGAGGACATTCCCCCAGAGGTGATCGAACTCGGCAAGAAGTCAATCCTCGATGGATTGGGGTTAGCCTTGGCAGGATCGCGAGCTGAAACCGGAACCATAGGCCGCCAATATCTGAAGAATATGGGAGTATGCGGAGGACAGGCCACCATCGCGGGATCGGCGCTCAAAACCTCGCCACGCTTCGCCGCATTCGTGAATGGAGTTTCGATTCATGCCGATGATTTTGACGACACGCAACTCTCTGCCGCGAAGGACCGCGTATACGGCCTGCTGGTCCATCCTACCGTGCCCGTACTTCCCGCGATCCTGGCGCTTTCCGCCCAGCGAAATATTTCGGGCAAGGAATTCATGCTCGCCTACCACCTAGGCGTCGAGGTGGAATGCAAGATCGCGGAAAGCCGTTTCAGGCGGGACACGCAGCCGAGAGCGGAGTTGTATCCGCTGACCTTGTCGCACTGGGTTGGACGGCTGCGCAACAAATTCTGGAAGCAGATCGCGGCTTCTTCCATGCCTTCGGTGGATCTTATGATCCGGCTGCGATCATGGATCGCCTGGGAAAGCCGTGGACATTCGCCTCCCCGGGGGTTTCGTTGAAGCCTTATCCTTCAGGCTCCCTCACGCACCCGGCGATGACGGAACTCATGCGTCTGATCGAGGCCAACAATGTACAACCGGATCAAGTGGAAAAGCTGGATTGCGGTGCAAATCACAACATGACCACGACTCTTCTTCACCACCAGCCAAAGACCGGACTGGAAGCCAAGTTCAGCATGGAGTTCTGCCTGGCAATTTTGCTCCTGAAGAGAAAAGCCGGTTTGGGAGAATTCTCGGAAAAAGTCGTGCATCGACCTGAGGTTCAGGAGATGATTCGAAAGATCAACTTTTACGTCGACCCCGAGGCCGAGAGTGCCGGATTCGACAAAATGACCTCGATCCTGAAAATTCACCTAAAAGACGGAAGAATGATCACGGGCCGGGCGGATTTCGCCAAGGGCAGCCCTGCGAATCCGATGACCTTTGAAGAAGCGGCCACAAAATTCCGCGGGTGTGCGGAATACGCGGGTTGTTCCAAGTCGAAGGCCGAGAAAATAATCTCTTTGCTCAGGACGCTAGACTCGGTTCCGGATGTGGATGTGCTCGGGCCGTTGTTGTCAGTCGAGAAAGGATAAACTACACCGTCCATGAACACTTTCGACGTAGCCGTGATTGCCGGAGATGGTATTGGGAAAGAAGTGGTTCCGGAGGGCATCCGGGTTCTGGAAGCCGCAGGACAGCGCTTTGGATTCCAATTCAAATGGCACCCTTTCGATTGGAGCTGCGAAACCTATGTCCAGACCGGAAGCATGATGCCGGCGAACGGCATTGAGCAGCTGCGGCCCTTTGACGCTATCTTCCTGGGCGCTGTCGGACACCCCAGCGTTCCCGATCATGTTTCGTTGTGGGGATTGTTGATTCCCATCCGCCGCCATTTCCGCCAATACGTTAATCTGCGGCCCGTGCGCCTTTTTGAAGGGATTGAAACTCCCCTTAAACATTGGAAGCCCGGCCAGATTGATTTCTGTATCGTTCGCGAAAACAACGAGGGCGAGTATTCAAATATAGGCGGGCGGCTCTATGAGGGAACGGACGACGAGATGGCCGTTCAACAGACAGTTTTTACCCGCCGTGGAGTGAACCGAGTCCTCCGGCACGCCTTCGATTTGGCTAGGAAGAGAAAGAAGCATCTGACCTCGGCCACAAAATCGAACGGCATCATCCACACCATGCCCTTCTGGGATGAATGTTTCCATGAGATGGCGGCGCAATATCCGGATATACGCACAGACCAGTATCACATCGATATCCTCACCGCTCACTTCGTGCGCCATCCTGACTGGTTCGACGTTGTCGTAGGGTCCAATCTTTTTGGGGACATTCTTTCTGATCTGGGGCCAGCGGTCGTCGGGTCCATCGGCATCGCTCCCTCAGCCAACCTCAATCCAGAGAAGGAATACCCGTCTATGTTCGAGCCAGTACACGGCTCGGCACCCGACATAGCCGGAAAAGGCATAGCAAATCCCATCGGGCAGATCTGGTCAGGCGCTATGATGCTAAGACATCTCGGAGTTGCGGAAGCCGCAGATGCAGTCGAGCGTGCCATTGCGGAGACTCTGGCGCAATCTGAAGTTCGTACTCCGGATATCGGAGGGCAGGCCACCACCAAAGATATGGGCGCAGCCATCGCCTCGCAGGTGAGTGAGGTAAGTCATTCAAGTATGCGGTAGCTGGGCTGTCTCGTTCAGCGTGCACTCGGGGATGAAAATCATCTATCCGGCGCTCTTCGAGTCCTTCCTTCACGTGAGGAAGAAACGATTACTGAGTCCTATCAAAGTCCTACGATCGCTCTCTCTGACCGGAAATCAAAAATCTGGGCTGTAGTCCGCGTCTCCAGCGGCAATTTTCTGGAGATGTACGACTTCATGGTCTTCGGTTATTATGCATCCGCGATCGGCAATGCCTTCTTCCCCAGCGGTAATCCATTTCTTTCGTTGATGCTGTCGCTGATGACGTTTGGCGCTGGTTTTCTGATGCGGCCCCTCGGAGCCATCGTGCTCGGAGCATACACCGATCGTCATGGACGCCGCGCCGGCCTGATTCTCACGCTGGGCCTGATGTCGGTTGGAATCATTTCTATTGCGTTCATGCCGGGATACGCGATCATCGGCTTGTTGGCACCGCTGCTCGTACTGACTGGCCGCCTGCTACAGGGCTTTTCGGCGGGCATGGAGTTGGGCGGCGTCTCGGTTTACTTGTCGGAGATCGCCACTCCGGGGCACAAGGGCTTCTATGTCAGCTGGCAATCGGCGAGCCAGCAGGTGGCGGTCATGTTCGCCGCACTGGTTGGAGTGATGTTGAGTTCCGCTCTTCCGCCTCAGAAAATGCTGCAGTGGGGATGGCGAATTCCCCTTCTTCTGGGCTGTGCCATACTTCCGTTCCTGTTCAGGCTCAGGCGTTCGCTTCAAGAGACTGACGAATTTATCGCCCGCAAGCACAGGCCAAGCACCTCAGAAATTCTCCGCTCGCTCACCGCAAACTGGGGGATTGTGATCATCGGAGTCATGATGGTGACCATGACCACCGTGTCTTTCTACATGATCACCGCTTATACGCCCACATTCGGCAGTTCGGTGCTGCATCTGGCAAGCCTAGACAGTCTGATCGTGACTCTGTGGGTTGGGGCTTCTAATCTGTTCTGGCTCCCTGTAATGGGAACTCTGTCCGATCGGATAGGCCGCCGGCCCCTACTGGTTCTGTGTACGATCCTGATGCTGATCACAGCATATCCAGCAATGCTTTGGCTGGTTCGTAATCCATCGTTCTCAAGATTGCTGAGCGTCGAACTCTGGCTATCCTTTATCTATGGCAGCTACAACGGCGCCATGGTGGTTTTTCTTACCGAGATCATGCCGGTGAATGTGCGGACTACAGGCTTTGCTCTGGCCTATAGCCTGGCCACAGCGATCTTCGGTGGGTTTACTCCAGCCATCAGCACTTATCTGATTCACGTTACCGGGAATAGGGCGATTCCGGGTCTGTGGTTGTCCTTCGCAGCCGCCTGCGGTCTCGCAGCCTCGTTCTTGGCCAAGCCACAGCAACCGATCATGGAAGTCGACTGAGAGCGGAAATTTGGGGTCGTGGCCCCATCCCAGGCACGCGTATTCGTTCGTCCCGGTTTCGATCCTCTTCGTCTCACGCGCATCATCTCACGCACATCGCTCGAATGGGTGGAGTCAGTTTCACGCTGAACGCTCCTGCCCAAAAAATCGCCACTAAATTCTTTCCTGAGGCGCGGCGGCGATTTCGATCTCGACTACTCGCGTGCCCAGCTGGGGGTGAATCGCTTTCAGGCGTACTCTTCCAGCCTGCTCTTTTGCCCGAATCCAAACTGCGCCGGTTCCGCCGATCAGTGAAAAAGGGTTATCGCCGATGACATCTGCCGGTCCCTCCAGCTCGAGTCTGACGGCATCGTTGGCAAACGGCCGAATCGCTCCGAATTCGTCGGTGACGCGGAGCACCACGCGGGTAGAATCGGCGCCATCGCCAATTAACTCCTTGTCATCGGGGAGAAGATCAAATCTTCGGTCAACGCCCTTTCCAGAATAATTTTTCGCAATCACCTGCTTGCCCTGGATATAACCTTCGATACGAAGATCTCCCCATTTGTCAAAGAGCTCTCCCAGGTGAACGACAAAGGGCGCGTAGCGAAGGTGGCCAAACTGCTCGCGGTCGGGCTCCGCTTCTCGAACCAGTTTGCCGCCAACATAGAACTTCAGATGGTCGCAGTTCGAGCAGACGACTGCTTTTGAGAATCCCACAGATTCGTCGCCACGAGCCCAGTGAAACGCTGGTTCCAGCACGACCTCTTCCCCAGGATCACACTGCGACTTGTAGAAGCCGGCTGCCGGTTTCGGTTCGCGAAAAATGTCGCTGACGCCGTGATAACAAAGCCGGTCTCCGGAACCGAAGTTGGCGTGGGTGTTGTAGTCGAACGCACACCAGCCAATGCCTCCCGCATATTGGGGATTCGACGCGAGTTGGTCATGAACACGAGCATGACGAATGGTGTGCTCAGTGAGGCGCTCCACATTGTCGATAGTCTTGGTGGGATAGGTGTGACCCACGAATTCAGTATTCAGGTAGCGGGAGTGGTTCGGAGGCTTCAGTGGGAATCCGAAGTCGTTCATGGTAAACACATCTTCCAGGAACTCAGACTCCTGGGAATCGCGGATCCCCCCGGTTTGGCGCGTCGTATCAAGCTGATGCGCTAGCGCGTTCGTTCGAGAGTAAAGGTCATGATCGTCCCGGGATTCGTTGATGCGCACACCCCACAAAACAATAGAAGGATGGTTCCAGTCGCGCCGGATCATCCGGCGGAGGTTGTCGATCGAAAGCTCCTTCCATCCCTGATCGCCAATGTGCTGCCATCCAGGAATTTCTTCCAAAACCAGCAAGCCTGCCTCGTCGCACGCGTCGAGGAAATGACGCGACTGTGGGTAATGGGAGGTGCGGACGATATTGCACTTGAGCTGTTTCCGAAGTATCTGGGCATCACGACGCTGACAACGCCCAGGCATTGCCTGGCCCACGAATGGAAACGTTTGGTGCCGGTCGAGGCCGCGAAGCTTGAGCACTTTGCCATTCAGCTCAAAGCCATGATCAGTGAAATGGGCCTCCCGAAAACCAAAGCGACAGGAATGCTCATCGAGTACCTCGGTTCCTCGTTGTAGACACACGCGAACGGAGTAGAGATTCGGCTGTTCAAGATTCCATAGTTTGATGTCGTTCAGATGGTCGAGGTGCACGGTGTGAGCAACGGCTTCGGTCGAGACCTTCGAGGGAGGAATGCGCTGGGAGGATCGCGCCAGGGAGCGCTCGCCATCAACCAGTTCAGCGTCAAGCGTCAGGGCGTCACGCAACGGCTCCAAATGCTCCAGAAAACAGTCGACCTCAACGCTTGGATGTGCGCCCAGAGCGTTTTTGACTCTGACAAAGACGTTTTCAATAAAGGTCGCGGGAACGACACGTAAGAAAACTTCGCGGTAGATGCCGCCAAACGTCAGATAGTCGATTTCATCGCCGAAAGGCGGAATATCCGGCCGCTCCTGGGAGTCAAGCTGGAGTGCCAGGACATTTTCACCGTCGAAGTCGAGGTGAGGCGTCAGCTCAAAGAAAAATGGCGTGTATCCTCCCCGATACTCTCCAACGCGCGTGCCGTTGATCCACACGGTGGAGGCGGTCATCGCCGCTTCGAAATCGACGAACACTCGCTTGCCGCGAGCTTCCTCGGGAAGCTTGAAATGGCGGCGATAAATCGAAACAAACTCGTAAGTCTTCTCGTCGAAGCCATGCCAGGGTAGGCGCACGTTAGCGTGCGGAATAGCAACACGCTCAAACCCTGAGTCGTCAAAATCTTTCGAATGGGCTCCCTCGCCAGAGCGACCGCTGTAACGCCAGTTCCGGTTCATGGGAAGAACCAACCGTCCTGCCCGATTGGCTGCCCGGGATTCGGAAGCCTTGGACAGCGCGTGGGGTACAAGGGTAGCTCCAGCAAGCAATGTGCCGCTGTTCTTCAGGAAGTTACGTCGATCCATGTTCTCTCCTTGGGACCGTTATTACCTGCTCCCTCGGATCATAGTTTCCCTCAGAATTCATTGTTGCATTGGTCCTGGTGTCGCAACGCCCTCCTCTCAATTGAATTTGGGGAGGAGTGCTGGTTACGAGTTGTCGCACCGCGGCCTCGATCAGCTCTTCGATCCCTCTGCTCCTGAGATAAGCTTTGTCCCCGGCACGGCTCTCCAGCACGATTGCCGGTCGCACCCCGCGACTGACCAGGTCCATAATATTATTTCGCGACGCTCCAATCGGCCACGTCGCCCTTTTTTGGAAAGCCCTTTGTCGGGAATCACCAGCGCTACGGAGCGAGAAATCACAGCCGGCGGATTCTTGCGCCATTCGTCGGCGAGGCTGGACAATGTTCGTCCCAGCGGCTTCACTCGGTTCTGTTGATCCAAGACTCCCAGCGTGTACTCCAGGCTCAGAAACCCCTTCATCGCGGGATCGATGTCGCGCGAGCACCACCAGGTGAAGCCCCAAACCTTTTGGCACGCGGCCGCGTTCTCTCACAGCCTCGGCGCCTATTCGGAAACGTAGCCTCCGGCATCCACTCGCTGGATGTTCCGACTTCCTGTGCCCACACTGCGCGTTGGTCGCTTGCTTGATAGGCGCGCGCCTCCGAACAAGCCACCCTCTTCCTTGTAGGGCACGCTTTAGGGCAGGCTTACATCGGCAACCGGGGAGCCAAAGAACTGTTGGAGTTCGTGTTCCCAGAGCGGACGGAGTCCGAGTGGACCTGCAATGGAAGCTGTGTGACTCGCGATTAGGGGGGGCTCCGGCCAGTGTCGCCACTTCACAGACACCACTCTCGCCACTGATGCGAAGCTGCCGAGCAACAAGGGGTCTAGGTATCGCTCTCCCGCCCGTGATCAATGAACGGCCAAGAGCAATCGGGGGGCCACTGAAACGCAGCCGTCGGTCTGGTGACGAGAAGCTCAGACAGCTCGGGTCCGCCACAGTGGTCGTCTCGATCGGGCGATCGATCGGCAAACGGTATTTTATTCATCACAGTGGTAGTCCCGATGGCGTGGCGCAGCGGTCCCATGGGCTGCGCCACTAGAATAGGAACCGGAAAGACCACGGGAGGGCCACATCAGTTCCTCTACGTCTACGACAATTCACTACAATTTACAGTCGTCCCCTATTTCGTGTCTGTTCAAGATTGCACAGTTGTGAAATAACCCTCGCCATGTCTAGCGTGAGGTGACTGTTTTTTCACAATAATTGCCGAGAGTGTCCGAGAGTGAACACCCCCGCACCGCAGTAGGGGGCATTATCTATGCTATAGACAAGACCTACATAGATGCTCGCGGTGTGTGTTGTTGACTTACGGAGGATCGGAGGAGAACCGCGAGGTTTGTTTTTTGCTCGCTTGCCTGTGAGTCGCATCGCGATTGACGAACGCTCACAGCCGGTTGAGGCGAGAACACTTTTGGAACATCATCGAACCAGAGTGGAGAAAGTGATGTTGCCCGTTCCTATGATTCCCGACGCCCGTCGCCAGCCCCGGTTCAAAATTGAGGTCGATATCAGAATCAATTCCCGCAAGTGTGGTGTGCTGAACGGGTATACCGTGGATATTAGCGAATCCGGGATCGCAGCCATGCTGAGAATTGAAGCGTCCTTGGGCGAGGTCGTGGAGTTGGGCTTCGCGCTCCCCTGCGGTGCTGTGACGATTCAGGCGATAGGCCGCCAAAGGAACGCATTTCGCTACGGCTTCGAGTTCGTTGATTCAGACTCCGCGCACGAACTCATTCGTCGCACATGTCGCGACCTTGCGATTGACCAATCCCTGACACGGCCTGATCTCCCGTGATGCGAGTCAGAGGATGCCGGTGAGCGCGTCCTCCAAGATTGGCGCCCCTCGGCTGCGAGTGATCCCCCGCAGCGCCCTGTGGCTTCTTTTTGCCGCCATGCAAGTGCAGTCGGTTCGCTTCACTTATTTGCGCTATTTCGTCCCGCAACTTCGCGATTCGTTCTTTGACGGGATTCTGCATGACGATAGGCTAGCACCGCATAGCGGGCGGATCACGGTCAAAGAATTGGCCTCTACGCCGACGAATGCTGCCCTGAGGGTGAACCTGGTTTCGATAGCCGCCAGATGCCCGGTTCGGCGCTGGTCAAGCGAAAACTGATGATGCCTAGTCGTGGAGAATGACATTTAGAAGGGAACCATGGACCTGTATCCCGTTCTCGTCATACTCAACGAAGCCTAACTGTCTGAACCGATTCATGAAAAAACTGACCCGTGACCGCGTCGTGCCGATCATTTCTGCGAGGGTTTGCTGACTGATCTTGGGGATCAGAGTCTCCGGTATCCCTTCCTTGCCGAATCGAGCAAGCAACAGCAGAAGCCGAGCTAATCTCCTCTCGCTGGAATTGAAGAGTTGGTCAACCAAGTCTTCTTCGTATCGGATATTCCGTGCCAGCAGATAGGTTACGAACACATCCGAGAATTTGTGTTCGTGCTGGAGGGCATGCATCATTGACTTCTTGTCGATGCGCAGAAGCGTGCAGGCGGTCATTGCTGTGGCCGACCCCATGCGTAAGGGCTGTCCAGCGAGGCTACCCTCTCCGAAGAAGTCTCCAGCATTTAATATGCCAAGGGTCGCTTCCTTGCCAGACTTGGATACGACGCTGAGTCTAATATTGCCTTCCTGAATGTAGAAGACTGAGTCAGCCGCGTCCCCCTGTGTGAAGATGGTTTTCGTCTTGGCAAAGGAAAGGACTTGCTGCCCCTCGCCGACATTCGCAAGGAATCTCCTTGGGTCGAAGTCGCCCTTGTTGGTCGATACGATGTGTCGCGAGCGGTGCGGCACTTTGTTCCTTGCGATACTTTGCTAGGTGTCAGGGCTTTACGAAGACAATTCTACACCTATGTGCGGTATCGTACAGATGATCTTCTATGGACGTCATCTTCCGGTTCCGTTGGGGCGGTTGCGCGGAAGTGAGTGCATCTGGACAGGCCTGACGCGGTGTCAGGTCGTTTAGTTGGGAAGCCATGCTTCGCGTGGAGCGCGGACGGCTTCGAGTTCCGGAGTGACGTGACCACCGGCGGCGAGGGCGCAGGCGTTGTGGGTAGCCATGTGCTTTAAGATTTCCGTCGCCGATTGAATCGGCTGGTCGCAAATCTTGTTCATGCTGATCGCGTGCCCGCAATCTTTGCACGTCATAAAAGTGCCGCCCGCAATGTTTCTGGTCGTGGTGTACATACCCTAAGGCTACGCTTCAGTAGCGAGCAGTGATTAAGGGCATTGGTACAGCACCTAACGAGGCTAACCATCAATCAAAAGGTGAACTAATCGCAGAGATATAAGAAGACATCGTGTAAGCTGTAACTATAATATGTGCCGCATTGGTAGGCCTGCACTCACGCAGAGCGGATCCAAGACTTTGACGGAAGCATTGGGAACTCGCGAACGCTGGCCGCTCAGTCAATGCTGAAGCACGTCCATGCCGGGCACAGCCGTAAAATTCATGTGCGTGCAATGGCGATTGTGATGGAGCGGCAGCACGCACCTCGTTAGTCTTAAGAAGGTCTAGAGGAGAACCGGCCCTTGGGCCGTTTGCTAGGAAGGATGCTCGTAATGGACCGGGTCGATCTCGGTCATCGTCGCATTGGAGCATTCCTCTACAACCCCACACCTTTTGCGGCTTCCAGCCCTCGGTCCTCTCTTTCGATTCGGGCAGCCGATTGGCGGAAGTCGTCTTTGGATTTCGGATTTCCGTGCTGTCGATCCGTTTCCCAATGCCATCGTGGTCTCGCCGTACGCCTCCGGCTCGTCCCTTATCTGACTTGCGCTGGGTTTTCTTTGCTTTTCGTCTAATTTTGTCTTCCTTGGTTGGTTTTGCCATGTCCACAGTTGTCCTCAGGCCGGAGCCGATTGCTACCTGTGAATCCAACCCGCAACACTCCCGGAATTCCACTTCGGAAGGGCGGGGGTAGGGTATATGACAGTCATACGGGCTGAATCGTTGTCATACCCTTTCCCGCTCAATCCGCGATGCGCTCTTAGACCAAGGTCCGGCTGACACCATTCGGTTCGCGATTTCGGCTAGATTCACCCGTCCGGAGCGAGGATGATCTCAGCCCAGCCCTCTGGCGGATGCGGCCGTCTGCGGTGCGCGCCGAAGACAGCGAGTGATCCATGCGGGCTGCTGGAGCAACACAGTGATAGACTGCATCTGAGCCCGCAATTCAAATCTCTGCTCGAAACGTTTGCGCCTAAAACCGCCACCCAGTCCACGACGAGCCAGTTTTAGGATAAACCGATTCTCCAGGAGGTCAGAATGGAACACACTATTTCTACCCAAGAGCTGAAAGGCAAACTAGACCGCAAAGAGAGCATCAAGGTGGTTGAGACGCTTGCACCTGAGCGCTACCGCGAAGCCCACATTCCCGGAGCCTTGAATATTCCGCCTGACAAAATCAAGGAACTTGCACCCCAGGTATTGCCCAATAAGAATGCTGAAATCGTGACCTACTGCACGAACACTCATTGACATGCCAGCGAATACGCCGCCCGTGAATTGGCGGCCATGGGCTACACCAACGTAGCGCATTATCCTGAAGGAAAGCAGGGATGGATGGAAGCGGGGCTTCCGGTGGAGAAGGCTGCTTAGCAGGCGGCGGAAAAAGGGGTTCTGTAGCAGGTATAGCTCGCTTTCCAGTACTTCCTCCGTGCATTGCTATCGAGTTTGGCGGTGTTGAAGGTTGCTGAAGCGGGGGCCTTAGCACAGTTTATGCACACTGCGGCGGTGGGGCACTGCGCATGAGGTTGCCCATGCGCCCCAAGTTGCAAGCCGCCGCTGTGAAGGTGAACATCCATTCGACCCGCTCCAGCCCTCGATGTCGCAGCCTGAGGAGTAGACCGATGCTTTTCATCTGGCCGAAAACCTCTTCGATCCGCATGCGTTTCTTCTGACTGAGTTGATCACCAGCATGGCGGGTGGTGCGTTCCTCTGCGGCGCTGCGACGGTTCGTGTCGTTCTCGGCGACATGCGGAGCTGCTGAAGCGGATGGGCGTGAGGGATTCGCTGCTCAGGGCTTACGTAGCGGAACACACCCAACTGTTGCTCGCCTTTTGCACGCATATCTTCTTCTTATCAGCTTGCACTCTAGAAACAAGAAAGTTTTCTGGTACCGCCAAATCCGTGAGCCGCCGCGGACCTGTGGATATATAGTTATCTTACCAGGAGGCGCTTTACGGACAGAGTTCCCGGTTTGTTGTTTCTTCTCGTCTTTGCGTTTGCGCCCCTGACAGCGCTGCCCCAAGACATTCCATCTCACCCGAAACCGGGTGGTAAAGTATGCGTAGCAACAGTCTCCAACATGAGTGCACGCGCTGCCCTGGTCGACCGCTTGACTGAGCGCGTGTCGAAGGATCTGAGAGACGACAAAATCAATGCCCTGACCATGGATTCCAGTACGACTACGGACCACAAACTTCGTCCCACCCGCGAAAATGGCGAAGAAGCGAAAAGCAAGGACTGTGATTACATTTTGCTCACCCAAATCGTGGATCCGAAGACACGTCCGTTCGATCCGCAGAGTCCCCAGATTTCCATCGGAGGAAAAGTTCCGAGCGTAGATGCGAGCGATCCTCTTGGCGGCTCCTCGGGTCCGGTTTACCGAGATAACCTGCAAATCAGCTTCGCGCTATTTCCCACGGACCGACTCAAACCCGTGGTGGATACCGTGATAATGGCACAGCCGTCTGGAAATGCGTCTGACAACCTCTTACCTGCAATGGATCGTGAGTCCAGCCGTGTCGGTCACGAACTGAAGAGGAAATAGGCAGAAAGTTCTTCATCTTTTTCTTTTCCAGATCAGGCTCGCCGTGTTGCCTTGAGCCGAGTTTTTGCGCAAGCTGTTAGGGCGATTCCGGCACTTACGTTGCTTTCTTCTTGTTTTTGCGCCCGTCTCTGCTTCCGAACATAGCCGGAGAGCGCGCCGCAGTTCGACGTGAGATCGCCATATTCGGTCGCAGTCTCGATGGGTTCAGCAGCTTCCCGACCCAGCCACGATTGAGTTCTTCCGGCGAAGCATTCACACGCCGGTCCTCGCGGCTGGTTGGCATGCCGAAGTTTGCCTGAAATTGGGCAGGCAGAAATCGGAAGTCCCAACAAGGTTGCTATTTGGAGGTGTCGGGCGTCGAATAGAATAATTGGCTCAAATATTGGGTTATTGGGCATCCCTGAGCACGAAAGGGATCGAATCATGACACCCGTGGCAGCGGCCAAGGAGCGCCGCACGTTCGACCCCAAGGCTTTCCTTTCGACTATCGACGGCGGTCTCGAAAGATCGAGACTCTTCCCAGAAAACGGATGGTCTTTTCTCAGTTCAGTTCAAAGTTCGCTTCTCGACGTAGTGCTTCACCACTGGCTTCTGCTCCGACATCCGTAGTTTCCCGCAATGTTTCCAGCTCTGTCATCTTGTTGCCAACTCGATCGTGTCAGGACTGAGCCGTTTTGATCAGCGAAGTCAACGCTTCCAAGCCTATGCTCTAGTTAACGAACATCAGATGAACAGGCAAGTTAAGCCTCTGGGATAATGAAATATGAGCCCTATCAATAAACTGACACCAAAACTGCGCAAAGCTCCGCAACCGCCTCTGTCACACGCTGGAGCGCCTGCTGACGCAGACCGAGCCCAGAGGCCACCGCTCGTCCAGCCCTCTGCTCCGGACTCGGAACTGACTCCCGGTGATCGCGTCGAGGAGTTGGCTGATTTTGGAAAACCCACCGGAGTGTTCGGAACCGTTGAGCAAACGAACGAAGACGACGCGCTGGTAAAGTGGGATGACGACGGTCGTGTGAGACTGCGCCAACCTTGGCTTAAGAAAGTTAGCAAAAAGGTTCATCCCCTTGGCAAGCCAGCAAGTGTATAGATGTGCGTCATGTCCACCACAGGCAGTCGAAATCAAGTGGCAATTATGGCAGCAGGCTTGCTCGAACAACTCGTGAGTCGCCTGACGTAGCACTCCTCGTGAACGGCTTGCCGTTCTCGTCGGCAGAGAAACCGATCAGCAAAATCCACCGTCTGGCTGCAAAGTGCGCAGGATATTTCTGGAAAGGGGCGGCTACCCATAAGCGCCTCCTTTCGAGGGTCAGGAGTGGTGTAGGCCAAGAGCGAAATGCGGACTGATCAATACAGATCAAGTTCGGAGTCTGGCCCTCCGAGCAACTGCTTTCAGTAAGAGAGAGTGAGAGAGCCGAATGCAATCGCCGGCGGACGTGCTACAATCAATATGGAGGCGGTTACGTTTTTCTCCTCTTTCAGGTCTTCTGACCTAAGCCAGTTCATCTGAAGCTCTCCCACCTTAGGCTTTTCAGCGAGTGAGCGGACTAACCACGTCCGTTTGCAAGCGATCTTGTGGCGAGCCGATCAACCCGCGGTGCAGGACGCGGATTGAGCGAATAGCCTAGCAGCTAGGTCGATGCAGGACTCGCCCAGAAGGATCGCTTTTGATAAGCGTAGGTAATATTTCCTTCGGTCTGCTTATCGTGCTATTCACCGCCCTGCTGCTCCTCTGGATGCGCGAGACAAAATCAGAGGCCGCCGGGTCTGGACAAAGGATGTGCCCGTCTTGCGGACTGATCACATCCAGATCAAAGGCACGCTGCATGGAATGTGGCAAGCCTCTTACTGTGGTGTATTCGATTTCAAAGAAGTGAAGCGCCGCTTTGCTTGCGTTAAGGATGAAGACATGAAAAATATCAAGTTTGTCGTGAAGGTAAACCGACGTGGCACTCGCACTCCTGAATACGTGCAGCGAGTGGATTCGACTCCAGTCCAAATGACAACCAATCGCAAGCTGGCATTGCTCATGGGAAGATTCACGGCGGAAGACACCGTAAAATCGCTCGTAGGTTCCCGGGGTACCCCGGAGTTAGTGTCTGTGCAGGTCGGGACTGAAGGTCTGCAAATATAGCCTGCTGTCATTGAGCACGAACTCCTCGTGTTCCGCTTCCTCTGAAAGTTCTTCACGAGAACGTCACGGCATAGTCTTTGGAACAGCGATAAATGCGATGGCGGAAGCCGCGAAGACGAATCGGAGTATGAAGCTGAGCGCGAGTGGCGGGATTAGAGATAAACCGGCCACACATTCGACACGTTACCAAGACTTATTTGCCGAGCACGGTAGTTCCTTTTGCTGCTCCGTTTTCGTGGCAGTCTGTTCTATGTTGTTGAGCGGTATCAAACAATCGCAATTCCAGATGTAGATTGTCACAAGGATTTGCACCGTTCGGTGCAAAAAGTCTGTTGCCGCAAAAAGCAAAGTGAGCAATTGTGAACAGACAAGCATCTCTCTGTTGGCTATTTTATTTGGATTGAAAGGTAACTTTTCTCTTCATCAATTCAGCAACGCCTAGTCGGTTCTACCCTGCCTTCGAACGTAGAAACGCCGTTCTCCCGAAGCAACTCGTTGCACAATGAGCGTAGCCATTCCCCGCGGTTGCGGAGTCGCTTGAGCAAAGCCGCGTCCGATACGTCAGCCCAATTCGCTAATCTGGCCTGTAGTACCGTCTCGCGCAATCAATAGCCTCGCGCGATCGCGCGAACCCTCGCAGAAAGCCCTCGGGATCGACTACCGCAAATTGGGAAGCTCAACCCTAATTCTGTATAGCCTTCAGTTGCCACACTCATGAAAGAAAAGGCACTCCAAGTTCTTCTGGTTGAGGATAACGCGGGAGATGTCCGCTTGCTCCGCGAGATGTTCAGGGGAGAGAGGCCGGACAGTTTCGAATTGACGCACCTCTTGCGCATGAGCGAAGCTGAGATTCATCTTGCGAAGGGAGGAGTGGACAATCGTCCTGTTGGACATGGGATTGCCGGATGGGCATGGTCTCGATACCGTGCGGCGGGCGCACGCGGCGGCCCCAGGCGTTCCTTATGTGCCATGTCGGGGAAGTCCGCATGAGTATTTCAAGAGAGGCACGCGGAACCGAAAAATCGCATTGCGTTTTTCGTCAGCGCAACTGACCGGCAGTCGGTAGTGTCCTAGTTTGAACTCTTATCGGTTAAGTCCGGCATCAAATAAATCGTGCGGCGAATTCCATTCTGAAACGCTTTTATGGTCAGCTTTCGCTGCCGCTGCAATTGCCTTTAGAGCCTAACAAAACCCGCTTTTCCTGGAGCCGAAATCGTGAAGTCAGTATGGGTCTACGCCGGAAAGTTCATGCGCCGCAGCAGGTCCTGGAAGCGTGGATCGGAGCGCAGGGTTTCAAGGCGAGGGTCCCTTTTCATCCACACCATCCATGCTGCCCTCTCGCGGTAACCGGCTTCCAATTGAGCCAAGGCTTTATCCGTCTGTTTCATGGCGGCGAATATCAACGAAATAACATAAGGAGAGACGTATCGGGCCGTGGACAGCTCGGCCAATTCGGTCAAGAGTTGCTCTGCCTCTTGCCCGCGTTCGGCCTCCGCGTAGGACAGTGCCAGAAGCGCCACTGACATGGGAGTTCGCCCGGTTAACTGAAGCGCCGTTTCCATCTCGGCAATCGCCGCATCGTACATGCGGTTAGCCAGATAGGATATTCCAACTCCCCAGTGGAGCTGAAAAGCGGCGGGGTCCAGATCGGAGGCCTTCTTGTGCTGATCTAGCGATGCGTCGTATTCGCCCCCAAACCAATAGACCGCCCCTAACATGCCGTTGATGATGGACGAGGCCGGATCCAGCCGGACGGCCTGTTTCGCTTCGGCCAATGCTTCCTCGTAACCGCCGATCATCGACAGAGTGAGGCCATGCCATCCCCGTGCCGTTGCGTAATTTGGATTCAGTTCAATCGCTAGCCTGAATTCTCGTTCGCACTTCGGGAAGTCGTAATCGTAGTACGCCGTCGACCACGCGAATGAGGTATGGGCCTCGGGCAGGTTCGGATCGAACTCCAGGGCTTTCAGGGCCAGCACCTTCCCCTTGCCACAACCGTGCTCCGGAGAGACAAAGCCCCACCAGCCGAGAATGGAAACGCAGTCGGCTAAACCTGCGTAGGCGGCGGCGTACCTTGGATCCCTCGCGATTGCCTGCTGGAAGTGTTGGGTAGCCTTTCCGAGTCCGTCCCTGCTGCGCCGGTTCCAGTGATACCGCCCCTTCAGATAGGCTTCATACGCTTCGGGGTCGACAGCGCGCGTTTGTGCCAAATGTTTCCGCTCTTGAGGAGTAAGCTTGACTTGGACTTCCTGGGCGATGGCTTGAGCCAATTCTGATTGGAGAGCGAGCACATTGCGCAGGTCCCGTTCGTAGCTTTCCGCCCACAGGTGGGTCTCTTTGGGCGCGTCAATGAGCTGCGCTGTGATGCGCACACGGCGCCCCACCCGGAGCACCGTACCCTCCACCACGAAGTCCACCTCCAATTCCCGCGCTATTTCGCGCAGAGGTTTGTGGACTCCCTTGTACTGCATCGCAGAAGTACGTGAAACCACTCGTAATTCTCCAATCTTAGCCAGGGTAGTAATTAGCGCCTCCGTCAGTCCTTCGGCAAAATACTCCTGCTCCGGATCGCGCGACAGGTTCTCCAGAGGTAGAACCGCCAGCGACCGAACGCGGTGTTCGTTTGATTGGATTTGCTGCACGAAACGGTAGCCCTTGCGCGGCAGAGTCTCAATGTAACGAGGCGTTTCCGCAGTATCTCCCAGTGCTTCCCGCAGTCGTTTGATGGCGTTGTTAATCCCGTGATCGAAGTCCACGAAGGTGTCGGTTGGCCACACCCGCTTTCGCAACGCCTCCCGGGACACTAACTCGCCCGGGCGTTCCAGCAGGATTTGCAGGATTTGGAGAGGTTGTTCCTGTAAGCGAATCTTCGTCCCGTCTTTGCGCAGTTCTCCCGTCTTCTCATCCATCTCAAACTGGCCAAAACAAAGGCGACGCGCGCAGCGGGCGATCTCCATCAGCGGGCAAGCCCCTTTGGCAGAAGAGTTTAGCACTACTTCTCCTCGCGGAGTAGCCGCGTTGGCTGCGGGCTGCGGGCCGCGCCCGGCAGCGCGCTTAGATATCTGCTTGAGCGTAACAGGAGAGACGCGCGGGATTGCGTCCTGCGAAGACCGATGGCATAACTCCATCTGCTCGTCTGTGCCTGAGGTTGTTGAAATCCGATTGCAAATTTGATGACCAAATTCCAACGGAGAAACCATCATGAAAACCACGAAGCTTTTGATGTTAATCATGCTGGCGATGTCTGTTGTCCCTTCGAGCGTACGTGCGGCTTGCACAAATCACACCGGCGCGGGAACGTGGGGATTTAGTACAAGCGGTTCCATACCGGCCATAGGAGCAGTGGCAGCGACCGGCATATTCACCCAGGACGTGTCGGGAAAGATCACCGGTAAACAGACCCGAAGTTTGAATGGCGACATAGCGGATGAGACCTTTACCGGAACTGGCACAATCAATCCAGACTGCACGGGCACCGCCACGATTCAGGTTTTCGAAAGCGGAGTTCTGGTCCGCACCACCACTCTGAACGTGGTCTATGACGACGGTGGACGCGAAGCTCGGGCGGTATTCACTTCTCTGGTGCTGGCCGATGGCACCAGCCTGCCGACCATCATCACGTTCGAGGCCAGAAGGGTGTTTCCTAAAAAGTCAGACTAGTTTTTTGCGTTCGCCGACGCAGCAGGAGAACGCTGCTCGATGTCCAGGCAGCGTAATTCTGCTGGAGGTCCTTCGAGTGAATCAAGCCTTGGTGGAAGGAGTTTAACCATGTCCGAAAAAATGAAGATAAGGATAAAGTTCTTTGGCGTCATGTTGCTGGTGCTCTTGCCATTTGGAGAGTTGGCAAGCGCAACAGTCGGCTTCAAGCCAGCGCAGAGCTATGCTGTGGGCACCGCGCCTGAAACTGTCACGTCCGCTGACTTTAACAACGACGGCAAACCGGACATTGCGGTGGTCCACTTCGGGAATCCCGACGTAGGTGACAACGGCGGCGTGAGCATCTTGATAGGGAATGGTGACGGAACCTTCCAGCCAGCGATGAACCTCATCGCAGGAAAAAATCCTACTCGAATCGCGGCGGGAGATTTCAACAGCGACGGCAACTCCGATCTGATCGTGGTCCGTGCGGGGGACGACACCGGTGATGATGGCGATGCCACCATTTTCCTCGGCCATGGCGACGGCACGTTCAGCCCGGGACACGTTCTCGCTACGGGCAAGAATCCTTCTGCCGTAGCTGTCAGCGACTTGAACGGGGATCATAAACTCGATTTAATCTTCGGTAACTCAACCGATTTCAGAAATGATAATTCAGTCACAATTCTATTGGGAAACGGTGATGGAACGTTCCAATCACCAGTCGTTTATGCAGTTGCCGCCGGGGGCTCGCCTTCTTCCATTTCAGTGACCGATGTTAACCAAGACGGAAGAAGTGACTTGGCGGTATTCAGGAGCGGCATAGTTGACTTCTTCTTCGGAAATGGCGACGGCACATTCCAGAAAGGGCCGTCGGTCTCGCCCGGTTGTTGCTTTCGTTTCTTTGCAGCAATAGGCGACTTTAACGGAGATGGAAAAGTGGATCTGGTCGAGGGGAGCTGCAGCGGTCTTTCAAAGCCCATCGTTTGCACTACGTCACTGTGGTTGGGCAACGGCGATGGGACGTTCCAAACCGCCAATGCGATTTCAGATGTTTCTGCAGGAGCGGCTGCGGACGTCAATGGCGACGGCAACCTCGATTTAATCGGAACCAGTTCCCAGACTCAGCTTGTCGTATTGCTTGGAAATGGTGATGGTACGTTCCAGCAGCCTCTGACGTTTGCTGCTAGTACAAACCCTGTCATCGGTCTTGTTGCCGATTTCGACGGAGACAAGGCGCCAGATCTGGTTGCTCTCAATTCGAGAACGAATACGATCAGTGTGTTACTCAACACGGGCACAGACTTTTCAATCTCGGCAGCAGCACTCAGCCCGAGTAGCGTGAGTCCTGGCCAGACGGTGACGTCCACGGTGAGTTTGAGTCTGTTGAATGCTTTTGACAATCCTGTATCTCTGGCCTGTGCCGTCACTCCGGTGCAAGCCGGTTCGCCGACATGCTCCCTCAGTTCAAACTCAGTCACCTTCGACCCCGCGGGCAAAGCCAGTACCACAGTCAGTGTGACGGCAGGAGCAGTCGCGGCTTCACTCAGAGTGCCTGCCGCCACGCGCGGCGGTTTCAACCCATCTTCTTTAGGTTGGTTGCCGGTCGCGGGCTTTGCATTTATGGGGATGAACGTAAGTCGTAGCTGTTTGCGGAAGAGAAAAGGGAATTTCCTAGCAGGTGCCGCCGTACTTGCGGGGTTGATTCTGCTGGTTGCCTGCGGCGGCGGGAGCAGCAACCCTCCGCCAGTAAATTATGCGATCACAGTTACGGCCATGTCTGGCTCAACGCAGCATTCGACTGCGCTGACGCTCACGGTTCAGTAATCAAGGAAAGGCGGAGAACAGTGTGGCGCTCGCCCATTCTGATCGGGGTCATTTGGATGCTAGTGATCCTTGAGTCGAACTGCAGCGGCGGCGGCGAAGCCAGCCCGCCGCCAGGCCCAAAGTTATCTATCGCCACTGCGGGCTTGGTGGACGGAATGGTGACCTTTCCATATAGCCAAACAATGCAGGC
>WNGJ01000224.1_pt1 | contig 48209 bp, 44 predicted proteins | sample 5400611 | NCBI WGS metagenome assembly WNGJ01 (sample SAMN13153375, study PRJNA577476) | soil metagenome | isolation source: 40 cm soil or saprolite under Garry oak tree replicate 1 | place: USA:California | collected 2016-06-15
GTCGGAAACGGTGACGGTGCGCGAAACCCGCCATGGACCCGTGATGTCGGACATCGTCACGAACATGCCGCCCGCGCCGGCGAATTCGGCTTTGGCACTGCAGGCAAGTTTCCTGAATGACGACGATAAGTCCGTCGAGGCGGCTTGGCGCATCGGTCTGGCACGCGATTGGGCGAGCTGGCTGGATGCGCTGCGACTGTTCACGGCTCCGGCGCTGAACATGGTCTTCGCGGATCGCGGTGGAAACATCGGTTTCATGATGCCAGGACGGATTCCGATCCGGAAGGCCGGCGATGGACGCATGCCGGTCGAGGGCTCCTCCGGCGAGCACGACTGGGCGGGGTTCATTCCGTTCGAGCGGCTGCCCCAAACCTTCAATCCGCCCGCCGGGCATATCGCTACGGCGAACAACAAGATCGTGCCGGACGATTATCCGTTCCTCATCACCCACGATTGGGACGCGCCCTACCGGATCGAGCGGATCGAAGCCAACCTCGCCGCGACGCCCAAGCAGTCGATCGCGAGCTCGATGCTGCTTCAGCGCGACATCGTGTCGCTCGCGGCCAAGGAAATGCTGCCGCTGATGCTGGCGGCCGAACCATCAAGCGCGCGTGAGCGCACGGCGATCGAGTTGATGCGGCGATGGGACAATCAAATGGATCCGGACCGCCCCGAACCGCTGATTTTCGCAAGCTGGGTCCGGGCCATCAACAACCGTCTGTTCCAGCCGCGGCTCGGCGCAGTCTATGGTCGCTATTGGTCACCCTCGTCGCGCGCCACGCAAAACATCTTGCGGAACAATCCTGCCTGGTGCGGAGGCGAAGGCTGCCCGCACTTGACCGCCGAGGCGCTGAAGGATGCGCTGGACGATCTCACCAACCGCTACGGCGCGACGATGGAGAGCTGGCGCTGGGGAGACGCGCACCGCGCCGGCTTTGAGCATCCGGTATTTTCTCACATTCCACTGCTGGGAGCCTTGTTCGGCCGGCACCCGCCAGCAGGCGGAGCCGCCGATACCGTCAATGCCGGAGGATTCGACTCCAGCAGGGACGAGACGCCGTTCGCCGACCTTCACGGCCCTGGATTGCGCGCGGTCTATGACCTTGCCGATCCCGACAAGTCGATATTTCAAATCGCGCTGGGCCAATCCGCCCATGTGCTGTCGCCGCACTACGACGACATGCAGAAACTGTGGATGCGCTTCGAGGGCATCCTTATCCTCAGGGAGCCCGAGGGCGAAACGCTGACGCTGCTGCCGTGAAGCTGAGCATGAGTTCCTCGCAAACGCTTCGCGTTTGTTAGCTAAGGGAAAACCGGGATCCACCCCGCTATCCAAGTGCGGGGCATGCTTTTCCGGATCGTGCTTTAGTTAGAGCGCGATGACTCTAGGATGAATCATCATCGCGCCCTAACTTATTATTTGAGCATGATCTTTTTCGGAAAACCGGTATCCACTTTTCCGGATCGTGCTTTAGTTCTCGCCCCCGCCTTCCGGCTCGACAGGCGGTGACAGCGTCAGGTTCAGATCGCCGGCCTCCAACGGCTCCTCGTCTTCCCGAAGCACGGGGTCATCGGAGGGCGTTGGAACGGTGAAACCGGTCGGCAGCCGCGAGTCCAACAGTCCGGTACCTTTCAGTTCCTCAAGCCCCGGCAGATCGCCCAGCGCCTCGAGGCTGAACTGCGACAGGAAACTTTCGGTGGTTCCGAAGGTCAGCGGTCGCCCCGGCGTCTTGCGCCGGCCGCGCGGCCTGATCCAACCGGTTTCCAGCAGCACGTCGAGCGTGCCCTTGGACGTGACGACGCCACGAATTTCCTCGATCTCGGCGCGCGTGACCGGCTGATGATAGGCGATGATCGCCAGCACCTCGATGGCTGCGCGCGAGAGCCGCCGCGTCTCCGTGATCTCCCGCGTCATCAGCCAGGACAGGTCGCCTGCGGTACGGAAGGTCCACTTATTGGCGACGCGAACCAGATTGACCCCGCGCGGCGCATAATCCGCCTGCAATTGCGCGAGCGCGGCCTTGATATCGACGCCATCGGGCATGCGCTTGGCGAGCGTGGCCTGATCGAGCGGCTCGGAGGCGGCAAACAGCAATGCTTCCAGGAGCCGCAATTCCTCGGGCCGCGCCTGCGGATCGCCGGAACCCGGATCGACAGGGCTCGGATCGACTCGGCTCAGATCAATAGCGCCCGGATCGACAGCGTCCTCCTCGGCATCGGCGATGCGTTTTTCCGCCAAGCTTGCCATGGCACGGTCTCCTTCTTCCAACTTACAAATCCGGTGCCGTCACTGCGCCAGTGGCCTGCGGCGAACGCTTTCGGAAATACAGAGGCGCGAACGCCTCTTTTTGGTTCAGTTCCATCTCGCCTTCGCGCACGAGCTCAAGCGCCGCCGCGAAGCTTGAGGCGAAAACCGTCGCCCGCTGCGAAGGTTCGATCACGTAGCTGAGCAGATAGTCGTCAAGGCAGCTCCAATCCTCCGACTCGGCCATCCCGATCAGCCGCTCCAGCGAGGCCCTCGCTTCGGCGAGCGACCACACCGTGCGCTTGGCCAGGTGCACCGTTGTCAGCACCCGCTGCTGGCGCTGCACGGCATAGGCGGTCAACAGATCGAACAGGGTCGCGGTGAATTTGGGCCGGCGGATTTCGGCGATCTCTTCCGGCGTTCCGCGCGGAAAGATATCGCGCAGCAATTGCGGCCGGTTCATCAGCCGATTGGCGGCCTCGCGGATGGCCTCGAGCCGGCGCAGCCGGTTGGCGAGTGCCGTTGCCATCTCTTCCGCGCTGGGTCCCTCCGCCGCAGGCGGCTCGGGCAACAACAGCCGCGACTTCAGATAGGCGAGCCACGCCGCCATCACGAGATAGTCGGCGGCAAGTTCCAGCCGGATCTTTCGCGCCGCCTCGATGAACTGCAGATATTGGTCGGCCAGCGCGAGAATGGAGATTTTGGCGAGATCGACCTTTTGCTGTCGCGCCAGCGCCAGCAGGAGGTCGAGCGGACCCTCATAGCCGCCGACATCGACCACGAGCGCCGGCTCGCCTTCAGCGAGTTCCGCCGGCCGGCCAGTCTCAAAAGACAAGATTTCCGCGGTCATGCGCCCGTTCCCAACCGACCGATCAGGGTATCCAGTTCCGCCCGCGCCGCCACCCGGTCAAAGGCCTGCGGCGGCTTGCGTGCGGCCAACGCGCGCTGCGCCCGCGCCAAGGCCTCGCCCGACAATTCAGGCGTCTCACGGGCAACCTGGTGCATTTCGTCGAGCTTGCCGTTGCAGTGCAGGACCACATCGCATCCGGCAGCAAAAACGGCTCGGGTCCGCTCGGCGATCGATCCCGCCAACGCGTTCATGGACACGTCATCACTCATCAACAAACCCTGGAACCCGATAAAGCCGCGAATCACCCGCTCGATCATTTTCGCAGAAGTCGTCGCCGGAAGGGCGGCGTCGAACGCGCTAAACACAACATGTGCCGTCATGGCCATCGGAAGATCAGCAAGCGGCTGAAATGCAGCGAAATCGGTCTTTTCCAGCTCGTTCTCCGGCGTATCCACCACCGGCAGGGCGAAATGGGTGTCCGCGGTCGCCCGCCCATGCCCTGGAATATGTTTGAGGATCGGCAATATGCCACCCTCTTCCAAACCATCCGTCACGGCGCGGGCGATCGCCGCGACCTTTCCAGGCTCGGTCCCATAGGCGCGGTCGCCGATGACGGCGTCAGCACCGGCCACTGGCACGTCCGCCAGCGGCAGGCAATCGACGGTCACCCCAGCCTTGATGAGATCATCGGCGATCAGCCGGGCGCTCAGGTGGGCCGCGGTGAGGCCCAGGGCCGAATCGATGTCGTAAAGCCGGCCGAGGGCCGCGCCGGGCGGATAGAGCGGCCAATTCGGCGGGCCGAAGCGCTGCACGCGGCCGCCCTCTTGATCAATCAGGACCGGCGCATCGACGTCGCCAACGGCATCCCTTAACTCCCTATTCAGCGCAGCAACTTGGGTGGGATTATCGATGTTCCTCTTGAACAGGATGAATCCCCACGGCCGCTCAGCGGCGATGAACTCGCGCTCCGCAGCGCTAAGTTCCGTTCCGGCTATGCCAGTGATGAAGGCCCGCCTTCGCATACGGCGCCGAATAGCCCGGTAGGGCCGAAGGGGTCAAGGAAACGCCTGCTAATTTTTTGGGACGAAACACTGTCCGCCGGCCGATTTGAGGCTGACGCAAAATTGCAACGCTTCGTCTCGAGAGCCGAACGGACCAACCCTGGCCTGGTACACGATACCCTTGTCGCCGAGATCGGCGCGATTGATCACGGGATCATGTGCTCCCAGAGCCGCCGGGAACTTGGTCTGCAGCGCCTTATAGGAGGCCTGGGCGTCGCCTTCGCTCCGTTGCGACGATACCTGGACCATATACCCACCGCTCGCCCCGCTGCTGGCTGCGCTCGCGGCCGGCGCGGTCTGGGCCGGATTGGCTGCAGCAACCCGCGCCCGCTGATCACTTGGCGGCGGGACTGAATCCTGTGCCGACTGCGGCGACAAGGGTATCGGCGAACTGGCGCTGGCATTGGCGTTGGCGGAGCTTGGTGGCGTGCGCGCGGCCGTCTTGGCAGCGGCCGCCGGCTTTGTCGCCGGCGGTGGCGCTGCCGCCGCATCAGGCTGATCGCCCCGAACGGACAGCGTCCTGATCCTCCGCGGCTCGTTGTTCGTCAGTGTGCCATTGCTTGGCGCGACGCCTCCGGGACCCATCTGCGGCGGCATCGCGTTCGGCGACACGCTCGACGGCGTTGGCGGGTTGCTGTTCTGGTTGAGTTGCGGAAACACCACGCGCGGACCACCACCGATCGAGCGGGAATTGACGTCGACCGGCGCTTCCTCGCGGGGCACGAGCTTCTCGGTCCCATCGCCCATCGCCAAGCGGTCCGGCACCTTGGCGCTGCTATCCGGTGGGGCCGGCATGATCTTGGTCGGCGTATTGTCGGCCTTGATGATTGGCGGCTCACCGCTGCGGGGTGATCCGACATAGGTGCGATAGGCGTACGCCGCCCCGACCCCAAAGACCGCCAGCGCAAGAACCGCGACGACCGTCAGCAATCCGCCGCGGCGCTTGTGCTCCGGCTCTTCGATCTCGTCCTCGTAGCCGTCCTGAAAGGCGTAGGGGTCGTCAGGAAACGCGGGGTCGCGCCCATCGTCATCCTGCGTACCGGTGTTGATTTGACCGTACAGCGCCTCGTCGTAGCGGCCCGGATCAGGCTCTTCCTCCGCCTCGGCGAAAGCGGGCCCCTGGTGACCAGCGTCCAGATCGAACGGCGGTGGCTGCGTACCGTAACGATGCAGCGGATGCGGCGAGTCCTGGAAATCCGGTACGCCGCCACGAAGATCGTTTTGAGGTTCCCTCTGGGCGTCTCTCTGGGCATCTCTTGGGATTTCCTGCGGATTCGCACGCCGCATCCAGGGCGGCGAGCTCGCGGCAGGCCTGTCCTCTTCCACGGGCGACTGATATTGATTCGGTGGCACCGCGCGCGTGAGGGGCGACGGATTGCCGCGCCCCGGAGCGAGCGGATCGTTCTGGCCAATCAGCCGCGCGAGTTCGGCGAGCGGGTCGCTCTCGGCCCGCTGATGCTGATCGCCACCGCGACCATGGCCATCGGCGTTGAGAGGTCTGTCCTGATATCGATCAGCCATCGTGACGATGTGTTCCCTTCGGGAAAGCTGCCCCCGTCGAATTTACAGGCGAGCCGGCCATTGCCGGAAGCCCCCACACGCATGCAGGCGGCAATTGACCCCAGACTACCGCATTTCGTCTGGAGCGTGGACGCCCAAAATGGCAAGCCCCGATGCCAACACCAAGACGACTCCCTGGACCATCGCCAGCCGTGCCTTGGTAATCCCTGCATCATTATTCATAATGAAGCGTAAATAGGGCAAATCCCGCCCCTTAGTCCAGAGCGCATGAAACTCGCTCGCCAAATCATAGAGGTAAAAAGCGATCCGGTGCGGCTCATGGGCCGCCGCCGCTGCTTCAATCAGCCGCGGGAAGAGCGCCAGCCGCTTGAGCAGGTCGAGCTCCGCAGGGTCCGTCAGACGTTCGACCGGGGCGTCGGCGAGATAAGCTGTTCGCGCCACGGCCTCCCCCGGCAGATCGGGGACCACGTCCTCCCTGGCGTTCCGGAAGATCGAGTGGCCTCTGGCGTGACCGTACTGCACATAGAAAACCGGGTTGTCGCGCGACTGCTCGATCACCTTGGCGAGGTCGAAATCCAGCACCGCATCGTTCTTGCGGTATAGCATCATGAAGCGGACGGCATCCTTGCCGACCTCGTCGACCACTTCACGCAAGGTGACGAAATCGCCAGAGCGTTTCGACATCTTCACCGGCTCGCCATTGCGCAAGAGCCTGACAAGCTGCACGACTTTCACATCCAGCGTAGCTTCGCCCGCGGTGACGGCTTTCACCGCTGCCTGCATGCGCTTGATGTAGCCGCCGTGATCTGCGCCGAAAACGTCGATCAGATCGGCAAAACCGCGGTCGAACTTGTTGCGATGGTTGGCGATATCGGAGGCGAAATAAGTGTAGGAATTGTCTGACTTGATCAGAGGCCTGTCGACGTCGTCGCCATAGGCAGTGGCGCGAAACAGCGCCTGGATCCGATCCTCATAGTCCTCGACCGGTTTGCCCTTGGGCGGCGGCAGGCGGCCCTCATAAATGTCGCCGCGCGAACGAAGGAAATCGATCGTCTCCGCGACCTTGTTGTTGCCGGTTTCGATCAGCGAGCGTTCCGAAAAGAACACGTCGTGATGGATGTTGAGGGCGGCGAGATCATCCTTGATCTCGTCCATCATCATCGCGATCGCCTTCTCGCGCACGATCGGCAGCCATTGCGTTTCCGGCATCGTGCGCAGCGCGTCGCCATGTTCGGCCACGAGCGCCTGCCCGACAGGCTTCAGATAGTCACCGGGATATAGCCCTTCCGGAATGGTGCCGATGTCCTCGCCGAGCGCCTCGCGATATCTGAGAAAGGCCGAGCGCGCGAGCACGTCGACCTGGGCGCCAGCGTCGTTGATGTAATATTCGCGCGTCACGTCGCGTCCGGCGAACTGCAAAAGGCTGCACAAGGCGTCACCGAACACCGCGCCCCGGCAATGGCCGACATGCATCGGCCCGGTCGGGTTGGCTGAGACATATTCGACATTGACCTTCGCAGCCCCCGCGACCGGTGCGATCCGGCCATAGGCCTCGCCCTCGCGCAGCACCGTGCGCAGCGCTTCTGCCCAGGCCTCTTTCTTCAGCGTGAGGTTGATGAAGCCTGGCCCAGCGACATCGACGGAGGCAATCAGTTCATCGGCGCGCAGGCGCTCAGCGATCGCCTCGGCGAGGCCCCGCGGTTTTGCCCTGGCGTCCTTGGCGAGCACCATGGCGGCGTTGGTCGCCATATCGCCATGCGAGGGGTCGCGCGGCGGTTCGACCACAACGCGCGAATAATCGACGCCGGCGGACCAATTGCCTTCCGCGGCGAGGCCCGCGCAGGTCGCCTGCACGCGCGCCAGCATGTCGGCGAACAGATGGAGCGATGGAGCTTTCTCGGGCTTGGTCTCGGGCGTTATCTCGGCCATGGGCCGCCGCCTAACGCAATTCCGGGGTCGAGTCAAAAAGCCTTTGATGCTCGATCAGCGCGAAACGGTCGGTCATGCCCGCGATGAAATTGCCGATCCGCCGCGTCCGTGCGCTCTCGGTCTCGTCCCAGGCACCCTCCAGCCATTCGCGCGGCAGGTCGGACGGGCTCTTCTGGTAGCGCGCAAACAGATCGGATACGATCTGCTCGGCATCGCCCATGACCCGCATCACCCATTGGTGCCGGTACATCCGAAGTTTCAGGAACGCCTTGATCGCGGCTTCGGCTTCCGCGACATCGGCCGAGAAGGCGATCAACTGATCGCCGTACCGGCGCACGTCGTCGGCCGATTTCGGTTGTGCGATCTCGAGCCGCTTGCGCGCTTCCGACACGACCGCCTCGATCAGATAGGAGATCAGCTCGCGAACCAGTTCGGCGCCGCGCCTGTTGTCGTCGAGGCCGGGATGGTGTTTGTCGAAGTCCGCGATGATCGCGGCGGCAACCGGCACGACCTTGAGGTCATCGACATGGAACAGGCCGGCACGCAAACCATCGTCGATGTCATGGGCGTTATAGGCGATATCGTCGGCGATCGCCGCGGCCTGCGCCTCCAGTGAGGCAAAGGTCCAGAGTTCCAGATCGCAAATCCGGTCATACTCGGAAATGGCCGCGGGAACTCCGCCCTCGCGGTAGCGGCCAAGCGGGATACCGTCGCGTTCTGTCAGCGGGCCGTTGTGCTTGACGATGCCTTCCAGCGATTCCCAGGTCAGATTGAGACCATCGAATCGGGGATAGCGGTGCTCGAGCGACGTCACGACGCGGAGCGCCTGCGCGTTATGATCGAAGCCGCCATGTGCCTTCAGGCACCCATCCAGCGCGCGCTCGCCGGCGTGGCCGAACGGCGGATGGCCGAGGTCGTGCGCCAGCGCCAGGGTCTCGGTGAGATCCTCGTCGAGCCCGAGCTGCCGCGCCAGCGCGCGGGCAATCTGCGCCACTTCGAGCGAATGCGTCAGGCGGGTGCGATAATGGTCGCCCTCGTGGAACACGAACACCTGGGTCTTGTGCTTCAGGCGGCGGAAGGCGGTGGAATGAATCACCCGGTCGCAATCCCTCCGGAACGGGCTCCGGGTCTTGCTCGGCGGCTCGTTGAGCAACCTTCCCCGGCTGCTGTCGGGGTCGCAGGCATAGCACGCGCGGGGGGCTGCCATTCCGACCGACACGATATACCGATTCTCCAAGTTGATTCCGCTTGCGGGCGCACTTAACTATGTCTTGTGCGGGATACCAAATGAATTGGGTATGACGCGGGCAGCCAGAGCGCGATGAATTAAGGATGAGCCGTCATCCCGCCCTAGTTTATTGTTTGAGCATGATCTTTTCGGAAAAAACGGTATCCACTTTTCCGGATCATGCTCTAGGAGCAGAAGCATCATGACCACAGCCGTCACCATCAGCGAGCGAGCCGCCCGCCGGATTGGCGAAATCCTCAAGTCCGAGGGGGATGGCGCCATGCTGCGCATCTCGGTGGAAGGCGGCGGCTGTTCCGGCTTTCAGTACAAGTTCGACGTCGAGCATGGGAGGGCCGAGGACGACCTGGTGATCGAACGCGACAGCGCGGTGGTGCTGGTCGATCCGGCCTCGGTGCCGTTTCTATCAGGCTCCGAGGTCGATTTCGTCGACGACCTGATCGGCGCCTCGTTTCGCGTGAACAATCCCAACGCCACCGCTTCCTGCGGTTGCGGCACCAGCTTCTCGGTCTGATTTTCGGCGCATGCGCATCGCGACCTGGAACGTCAATTCGGTCCGCCAGCGGCTCGAACATCTCCTCAGCTGGCTGAAGGAGTGCTCGCCCGACATCGTCTGCCTGCAGGAGATCAAATGCGTCGACGAGGCGTTCCCGCGCCTTGAGATCGAGGCGCTCGGCTACAATGTGGTCACCCACGGTCAGAAGACCTTCAACGGCGTGGCGTTGTTGTCGAAGCTGCCATTCGACGAGACCAAGTCCGGCCTTGCCGGCGATGACGAGGATGCGCATGCGCGTTTTCTGGAAGGCGTGGTGACGCTGAAGCGCGGCGTCTTGCGGATAGCCTGCCTTTATCTGCCCAACGGCAATCCGCCCGACAGCGACAAGTACCCCTACAAGCTCAAATGGATGTCGCGGCTTTTGGAGTATTCGCAGGCGCGGCTTAAGGCGGAGGAACCGCTGGTGCTGGCCGGCGACTTCAACGTCATCCCGAAAGCCGAGGACGTCTACAATCCCGCCGCCTGGGTCAATGACGCCTTGTTCCGCACCGCGACCCGCGAAAGCTTTCAATCGCTGCTCGGCCTCGGGCTCACCGACGCGCTGCGTGCCGTGAGCGATGCGCCCGGCCAGTATACGTTCTGGGACTATCAGGCCGGCGCCTGGCAGAAGAACTGGGGACTGCGTATCGATCACCTGCTGCTGTCGCCGCAAGCCAGCGACCGGCTCATCGATGTCGGGATCGACAGCTACGTCCGCGCCTGGGAGAAGCCGTCCGATCACGTCCCGGTGTGGGCGGATCTGGATCTTGAGACCGCCTGAGGTCGATTCCCGCGAGCGGAAATCGAATCGTCATCAGTCCTTGAATTAATCCTTGCGGCGGCTAGTCCTTGCGACCTTGCACCCAGTGCTCGAGCATCTGCAGCGCCATCGCGCGGTCTTCCTCGGAAGCCTTGGCGACCGCCTTGTTGTAGCTTTCCTTGATCCAGGTCTCGTCAGGCCCGGCGCTGTCGCGCGCCAGGGTTAGCCACATCAAGCCGCGCGCGGCCTGGCGCGGCAACCGCTCGCCATTGAACAGCATCTGGCCGAGCAGCGCCTGCGCCTGATGCTGGCCCTTCTGGGCGGCGAGCCCAAGCCAGCGCGCGCCATAGGTGAAGTCGTCCCGCGACGCGTCCGGGGCTTTCAGATAGAGCCGGGCCAAGTCGTATTGCGCATCGGCGTTGCCGAAATAGGACGCGGCGTAAGAGAACATCTCCCGCGCCCGCTCGGGGTCAGGCGAGATCTTCGAATTGGGGATGCCGCTCAGATAGTAGCGGCCCAGCGCTACGAAGGCATTGGCGACGATCGCCGCCTGCGGCGCCGACGGGCTGTCCTCCGCATGTGCGTTGGCGATGCGGCTGAAATATTCGAAGGCGCGAAGGTCGTCCTGCGCGACTCCGTTGCCGTCGGCATACATCCGGCCCAGTTTCCACTGCGCGATGGGATGGCCACCCTCGGCGGCATATTGCAGCGCCGTGAGCGAGGTGTCCTGGGTAGCAGCGCCCGGCGCGGGCTTTTTCACCGCCGCGGCGGCTGAGCCAGCCTGGCCTGAGACCACAGGAATGGATGCGTCGCGATTGACCGGTGCACCGTCGAAGGCAAGCGCCGACGCGGCCGGCACGGCCCCCAGCATCAACGCAAAAATGATACGCTCAGATGTCCGCATAGCACTGCTTCTCGTGCGCACCACCCGGATGGGTCACGGCCCCAGCCACCGCCGGCCCAACCTGTTGGGCATATTTCCAGAGCGCGCCGGACGCGTGATTCGTCTCGCGCGGCAACCATTTGGTCTTGCGTTCGGCAAGCTCCCCGTCGGTCAACTTTACGTTAAGAGTTCCCTCGACAGCGTCGATCTCGATGATGTCACCGTCCTTCAAGAGCCCGATGGGGCCGCCCAAAGCGGCCTCCGGCCCGACATGGCCGATGCAAAAACCGCGGGTCGCGCCGGAGAAGCGGCCATCGGTGATGAGGGCGATCTTCCCACCCATGCCCTGTCCGGTCAGCGCCGCCGTGGTCGCGAGCATCTCGCGCATCCCGGGACCGCCTCGCGGCCCCTCGTAGCGGATCACGAGGACTTCGCCTGCTTTGTAGGTCCGCTTCTGGACGGCCTCGAAGGCATCCTCTTCCCTGTCGAAGCAGCGGGCCGGCCCGGTAAATTTCAAATTCGACATGCCCGCGACTTTCACGATCGCGCCCTCCGGAGCGAGATTGCCTTTCAGGCCAACCACGCCGCCGGTAACGGTGATAGGCGTGTCGGCCTGCCGCACCACATCTTGGTGCGGATTCCATTTTACGCTTTTGAGGTTTTCGGCGATCGTCCGGCCGGTGACTGTCAAACAGTCGCCGTGCAAAAATCCGTTATCGAACAGCGTTTTCATCAGAAGCGGTATGCCACCAGCTTCGAACATGTCTTTGGCGACATAGCGGCCACCCGGCTTCAAATCCGCGATATACGGTGTCTTTTTGAAGATTTCGGCAACGTCGAATAAGTCAAATTTGATGCCGCATTCATGCGCGATCGCCGGCAGGTGCAGCGCAGCATTGGTTGAGCCACCGGACGCTGCAACCACGGCCGCGGCGTTCTCGAGCGAACGGCGGGTGACGATGTCGCGCGGACGGATATTGGCGGCTATCAGGTCCATGACCTTCTCGCCGGCCGTCGTGCAGAAGGCATCGCGGATCTCGTAAGGCGCAGGCGCGCCCGCCGAGTACGGCAGCGCGAGCCCGATCGCTTCCGACACCGTCGCCATGGTGTTGGCGGTGAATTGTGCTCCGCATGCGCCGGCTGACGGGCAAGCCACCCGCTCGATTTCGTCGAGATCGGCATCGGACATCTCGCCGACCGAGTGCTTGCCGACGGCTTCGAACATGTCCTGCACGGTGACCTGCTGGCCGCGGAAGTTGCCAGGCAGAATCGATCCGCCATAAATGAAGACCGAGGGCACGTTGAGCCGCACCATCGCCATCATCATGCCCGGCAGCGACTTGTCGCAGCCGGCGAGGCCAACGAGCGCGTCATAGGCGTGGCCGCGCACGGTCAGCTCGACCGAGTCGGCGATGCATTCGCGAGAGGGCAGCGACGAGCGCATGCCGTCATGGCCCATGGCGATGCCGTCGGTCACGGTGATGGTGCAGAACTCGCGCGGCGTGCCGCCAGCCGATGCAACGCCCTTCTTGACCGCCTGCGCCTGTCGCATCAGTGCGATGTTGCAAGGCGCCGCCTCGTTCCAGCAGGAGGCGACGCCGACGAACGGTTGATGAATCTGCTCGGTCGTCAGCCCCATGGCATAAAGGTACGAGCGATGAGGCGCCCGTTCCGGCCCCTCCGTCACGTGACGGCTCGGCAACCTCTTTTTTATGCTGGTCTTGACGTCCATTGAGTACCTACTTCCGGCCAACAGCTTTCGCCAGCCTCCGGAAAATCAGACCCTGGAACAGGATTTTCCTTTGCCTTACGCGAGCACCACTAGCCGTCAACTGAACTGAGGAAATACTTCATGTAGGGGTGTGGCTAAAAAGCGGCGCACGCAAGAGCGGACAGGGAATGCCTATCAAATGTTCTAAAACTGTTGCGGCCACGCAACAATCGTGGCGCCACTGCAACCATTTTTAACAAAAGTTGAAGTATCTTCGTCAATCTACTTTGACGTTTGCGGCCTTGATCATCGGCCACCATTTGGCGATCTCGGCCTTCTGCCAAGCACCCAGCGCGTCCGGCGTCAGCTGATCGGACGGCGGCAATTGCAACCCTAGGTCTTCTAGCTGCTTGCGCACCCTCGGATCATTCAGCGCGTCCACGGCAGCAGTGTTGAGCTTGGCCACGATCTCCTTCGGCGTGCCCTTCGGCACCCACAAGCCCGACCACAGCGTCATGTGAAATCCGGGCAGGCCCGCTTCGTCGGTGGTCGGAATATCCGGTGCCGAATCGACGCGCTTGTCGTCGGTCACCGCATAGGCGCGAATCGTGCCGGCGCGGATCTGGTTGATCGAGTTCGAGGTCTGGTCGACGATCAGGTCGATCTGGCCGGCGACGAGATCGTTCATCGCAGGCGCTGTGCCGCGATACGGCACATATTGCAATTTGATGCCGCTGACGCTCTCGAAATAGAGCCCGGCGATGTGGCTTCCCGAGCCCGAGCCCGCGGTGCCCGCAGCGGCAGGAGTTGGCTGCGACCGCAGCCAGGCCAGGAGCTCGCTCAGCGATTTGGCCGGCACCGCATTCTTGCTGACGATGACCATTGGATTGCTCGGCAGCAGCACGACCGGTTCAAGATCGGCGACAAGATCGTAGCCGAGCTTGTACACCGCGCCGTTGGCGACATGGGTGCCGAGGTGACCGAAGCTCAACGTGTAGCCATCAGGCGGCGAGCGCACCGCGCGCCCGACGCCGATCGACCCGCCCGCCCCCGTGACGTTCTCGACCAGGATGGCCTCGCCGAGCACAGTCTTCATGCGCTCGCCGAGGATGCGCATCATCGCATCCGACGGTCCGCCCGCCGCGAAGGGCACGATGACGGTGATCGGGCGCGAGGGATAATTCTCGGCACGGGCCATGCCGCCGAACGCGAGCATCGCCATCAACGCGGCCACAACTGTCCTTCGCATCACATACTCCTGCGACGCCGCGCAGCGGACTCTTACAGCTTCGCGTAGTCGATCGGCTGATGGCGATTGAGCGTGCGGTCGACCTTCGCCAGCGGGTATTTAAGGCCTGTGGCGCAATTGAACAGCATCACGCGATCACTTTTGCTGACGCGGCCATCAGCGAGGCTCTGCTGATAGGCGGCGTAGGTGGCAGCCCCCTCGGGACAAAGCAACAAGCCTTCTTCGTGCGCGACGTCGTTGAGCGCGGAAGAAATTTTCTCGTCGCTCACCGCGATCGCAAAACCTTTGCTCTCGCGCACCGCGCGCAGGATAAGGAAATCTCCGACCGCCTGGGGCACGCGGATGCCGGAAGCGATGGTGTGGGCATCCTCCCAGCGCGGGGCGTGCTCGGTGCCGTTCTCGAACGCGCGCACCATCGGCGCGCAGCCTGCCGCCTGGACCGCGACCATGCGCGGCCGCTTGGAACCGATGAAGCCGATGGCTTCCAGTTCGGCGAAAGCCTTCCACATGCCGATCAACCCTGTGCCACCGCCGGTCGGATAGAAGATCACATCGGGCACGTCCCAGCCGAGCTGTTCGGCCAGTTCGAGCCCCATCGTCTTCTTGCCCTCGATGCGATACGGCTCCTTCAAGGTCGACGTGTCGAACCAGCCGGCCTTGGCCTTGCCCTCGCCGACGATCTTGCCGCAATCATCGATCAGCCCGTTGACGCGATAGACGGTCGCGCCCTGCAGCTCGATCTCGCTGACATTCACCTCCGGCGTATCCGCGGGGCAGAAGATCGTGGTCTTGATGCCGCAACTCGTCGCATAGGCCGCGAGTGCCGCGCCGGCATTGCCGTTGGTCGGCATCGCCATATGCTTGATGCCGAGCGCCTTGCCCATCGACACCGCCATGACGAGGCCCCGCGCCTTGAACGAGCCGGTCGGCAGGCGGCCTTCGTCCTTCACGATGATTTCGCCGCCGCCAAGTTTACCGTTGAGTTTCCTGGCGAGCTTCGGCAGTTGGATCAGCGGCGTCATGATTTCGCCGAGGCTGACGATGTCGGCGCATTTTCGCACCGGCAGCAACTCACGGTAGCGCCATAGGTCGGCGGGACGCCCGGCCAGCGCGTCCTTGGTCAGCGCTTTCTTGACGCCTGCAAGGTCGTAACGCACCAGAAGCGGCTTGCCGGCCTTGGAGAGGTTGTGGATCTGGTCGGCGGGATAGCGATCGCCTTCCATCGCGCATTCGAGATGGGTCACGAACGTCGGGCGTTCGATAGTCAGATTGTCACTGGATTTCACGGGATTGAGGACTTTCTGGTTTTTCTTGCGTTTTTATATGTTCAACACACGCCCATAGGCGTCGAGCACCGCTTCCTTCATCATCTCCGACAATGTCGGGTGTGGGAAGATCGTGTGCATCAGTTCTTCTTCAGTCGTCTCGAGGTTCATCGCGACGACATAGCCCTGGATCAGTTCGGTCACCTCGGCGCCGATCATATGCGCACCCAGGAGCTGACCGGTCTTCTTGTCGAAGATCACCTTCACCAGGCCCTGATCCTCGCCGAGCGCGATCGCCTTGCCGTTGCCGACAAAGGGAAACCGGCCGACGCGGATTTCCCGTCCGCCTTCTTTGGCCTTGGCCTCAGTGAGGCCGACAGAGGCGACTTGCGGATTGCAATAGGTGCAGCCGGGAATGAGGTTCTTGTCCGTGGGATGCGGATGCAGGCCCTTGATGGCCTCGACGCAGACCACACCCTCGTGCTCGGCTTTGTGCGCCAGCATCGGCGGGCCCGCGACATCGCCGATCGCATAGATGCCGGGCACGTTGGTCTTGCCATAGCCGTCGATGACGACGCAGCCGCGATCGGTCTTGACGCCAAGCTTTTCCAGCCCGAGGTTTTCGATATTGCCGACCACACCGACTGCGGAAATCACCCGCTCGAACTCGGCCGTCTGGGGCTTGCCCTTGCCGTCGTCGATGGTCGCGACCACGCTGTCGCTCTTCTTCTCGAGCTTTGTCACCTTGGTTGAGGTGAGTATCTTGATGCCCTGCTTCTCGAAGCGCTTGCGTGCCAACCCGGCGATTTCGGTGTCTTCCACCGGGAGAATCTGCGGCAGCACCTCGACCACGGTCACGTCTGATCCCATGGTGTGGAAGAAGGACGCGAACTCGATGCCGATCGCGCCGGAGCCAACAACCAATAGCGATTTCGGCATCCGCTCCGGCACCATCGCCTCGAAATAGGTCCAGACCAATTTCTTGTCGAGCTCGAGCCCCGGCAGCACGCGCGGCCGCGCACCGGTGGCGAGAATGATGTGCTTGGCCTGATAGGCGCCCTCGCCCAGCGCGCCCTTCGGCGCCTCGGCCTGCGATGTCTTCACCGTGATCTTGCCGGGCGCGTCGATCGCGGCCTCACCCCAGATCACCGTGACCTTGTTCTTCTTCATCAAGAAGCCGACGCCATCATTGAGGCGCTTCGACACCCCGCGCGAGCGCTGCACCACGGCTTTCGGATCGTAGGAAACTTTCTCCGCCGAGAGCCCATAGTCCTTGGCGTGCTGCATGTAGTGATAGATTTCCGCCGAACGCAAAAGCGCTTTGGTCGGGATGCAGCCCCAGTTCAGGCAGATGCCGCCGAGATAGGATTTTTCGACGATCGCGGTCTTGAAGCCGAGCTGGGCGGCGCGGATCGCGGTGACATAGCCGCCGGGCCCGGAGCCGATGATGATGACGTCGAAGGAAGTGTCGGCCATGGCTATACAATCGTTCTCATCGTTCAACCGGATTGCCTGCTTGTTCCCGTCATTGCGAGAAGCACTTTGCGACGAAGCAATCCAGCCTGCCGGCGGTGCACTGGATTGCTTCGCTGCGCTTGCAACGACACCGGGCGCCTTCCCGCTTTCTTACACCATCATCATGACGGGATTTTCGATCAGGAGCTTGAACGCGCCGATCAGCTCGGCGCCGAGCGCACCGTCGACCGCGCGGTGATCGCAGGACAAGGTCACGCTCATCATGTGCGCGATCTCGATCTTGCCACTGCGCACCACCGGCCGTTCCTCGCTGGTCCCGACCGCAAGGATCGTCGCATGCGGCGGGTTGATGACGGCGGTGAAATGATTGATCCCGTACATGCCGAGGTTCGACACCGCCGTGGTGCCGCCCAGATATTCCTCCGGCTTGAGCTTGCGGGCCCGGGCGCGCGCGGCAAAATCCTTCATTTCGCCCGAGATCGTCGACAGCGACTTGGTCTCGGCCTTGCGGATGATCGGGGTGATCAGCCCGCCCGGCATCGCAACGGCAACGCCGATGTCGGAATGCTTGTGTTTCAGCATGCCGCCTTCGGTCCAGCTCACATTGCAATTGGGAATCCGCTGCAGCGCCACCGCCATCGCCTTGATGACGAAATCGTTCACCGAGAGCTTGTAGAGCGGCTTCTTGTCCTTGTCGGTCGGCGCTTGCTTGTTGATCTCCTCGCGCGCCGCCAGAAGCTTGCCGATATCGCAGTCGATCGTGAGATAGAAGTGCGGGACGGTCTGCACCGACGCGGTCAGGCGTTGGGCGATGGTGCGGCGCATGCCGTCATGCGGCACGACATCGTAGCTTCCCGGTTCGAACAGCGCGAGAATCTGCTGGTCCGACATCGACGGCGCCAACGCCGGCCCGCCCGCGGGCGCCGCGGCCGGCGCCTTCAGGCCCTTGCCGGATTTCGCCTGTTCGACGTCGTGCGCGACGATGCGGCCGTGCGGCCCGGAGCCGACGATGCGGGAAATCTCGATGCCGGCCTCCTTGGCCAGACGCCGCGCCAGCGGAGAGGAGAAGATGCGGCCATGACCGTTGGTCTGGGGCACTGGTGACGCTGCCTGTGGCGGAGGCGCGGCCGCCGGCGCGGGGCGCGGTGCGGGCGCAGCAGCGGCCGGCGCAGGTGCCGGAGCAGGCTTTGGCGCCGGCGCCTCGACAGGTTTCGGCGCGGGCTTCGCAGCCCCTGCTCCCGCCGCCCTCACATCCTCGCCGTCGCCGGCCAACACCGCGATCACGTCGTTGACGGGGACATCCTGCGTCCCCTCAGGGACGAGGATCTTGGCGATGGTGCCCTCGTCGACCGCCTCGACTTCCATCGTCGCCTTGTCGGTCTCGATTTCGGCGATCACGTCGCCGGACTTGACCTTGTCGCCCTCCTTCTTCAGCCACTTGGCGAGGTTGCCCTTTTCCATCGTGGGCGACAGCGCGGGCATCAGGATGTTGATCGGCATACTGACCTCAAAAAGCTCTTTCTAGTTGTTGCTTTCCATCCGCCGGGGAAGCCAACCAAAATCGTTGGGACATCATCAGCCGATGAGGACCGATGCATATTAATTGCCGATATCGCCTTGCCACAGGCGCTCGTTCGCGGGATCAGATCGCCAGTTTCTCATCATGTCGATCGATCGCTCGTCCTCAAGGTCGATATAGGGAATGCCGAACTGCGTGAGGATGTCCTTGCTGCCGGGAAATGTCACGGATTCGCCGATCACCAGCAATGAAAGCTTGAACAGCCCGATCGCGCCCGCGCACATCGAGCAGGGCGACAGCGTCGTATACATGACCGTGTCGTGAAACGACATCAGTCCGGCATTGCGCAGACACGACATCTCGCCGTGCAGGATGACGTTCTTCTCCTGCATCCGGCGATTATGACCGCGCGCGATGATCTTGTTGTCGCGCGTCAGCACCGCGCCGATCGGCAACCCGCCCTGGGAGATGCTGAGCCCGGCCTCGCGAATGGCCTCGGCCATGAATTCGAAATGATAGGGTTCAATGGCCATCGTCAATGCCCTTGCTGCGATCGAGGCGTGGTGGTGCCCGGGTCGGTCGGCCGGGCGATTTCGGCTTCGAACATGTCGAGGATGCGCTTGAGCGCTTCTTCCTCGGTATAGGAGCTCTCGCGCGCATAGGCGCGCGCGGCATGACGGGCGACATCGACCAGAAGCAGGCCCCAGATGTCCGGCTCCTCGAAGGCGCGCGAAAACGCGATAGACAGTCCGCCATCGAGCACGAACGCGCGCAATACCTCATGGGCGTCATCGCGGCCGATGACGTCAGGCGGCAATGGCTGCTCCTTGGGACCTGCCATGGATCACCGGTAGCAGACGGCTTTGGCGGCTTCGACCACCTCCGCCGCCGAGGGCAATGCGAGCTTTTCCAGGTTCGCCGCATAGGGCATCGGCACGTCCTTTCCCGATACGCGCAGCACCGGCGCGTCCAGATAATCGAAGGCGTGCTCCACGAGGCGGGCCGCGATCTCGGCGCCGACGCCGTTCTGCTGCCAACCTTCTTCGACCGTGACCGCGCGGCCGGTCTTCTTCACGGACAGAACCAGCGTCTCGGTGTCCAGCGGACGCAGCGTGCGCAGGTCGACGACCTCGGCCTCGATGCCTTCCTTGGCAAGCTCGTCGGCGGCTTTCAGCGCATAGGTCATGCCGTTCGACCAGGAGATGATGGTGACGTGGTGGCCTGCGCGCACCACCCGCGCCTTGCCGATCGGAATCACATAATCGTCGAGTTTCGGCACCTCGCCCGTGTGGCCGTACAGCATTTCGTTTTCGAGGAAGATCACCGGATTGGGATCGCGGATCGCGGCCTTCAACAGCCCCTTGTAGTCGGCGGCCGAGAACGGCGCGACCACCTTCAATCCGGGAATCTGCGAATACCAGGCCGAATAGTCATGGCTGTGCTGGGCGGCGACGCGCGCGGCCGCACCATTCGGCCCGCGGAACACGATTGAGCAGCCCATCTGGCCGCCGGACATATAGAGCGTCTTGGCGGCCGAGTTGATGATCTGGTCCATCGCCTGCATGGCGAAGTTGAACGTCATGAATTCGACGATCGGCTTGAGGCCCGCCATCGCGGCACCGACGCCGATGCCAGCAAAACCATGCTCGGTGATCGGCGTATCGATCACACGCCTGGCGCCGAACTCCTGCAACAGCCCCTGCGTGACCTTGTAGGCGCCCTGATATTCCGCGACTTCCTCGCCCATGACGAATACGTCGGGGTCGCGCCGCATCTCTTCGGCCATGGCATCGCGCAGCGCCTCGCGGATGGTCACGGTGACCATCTGCGTCCCCTCCGGCACGTCCGGATCTGGCTCGGCGACAATGTGCGGCGCGGACGGCGCCTTCTTTTCCTCTCCGCCGCCGGATTTGGCCGCCGGCGATGGCGCCTCGGCCTTTGCTTGTGCTGGAGGCGCGGATTCTGCTGCCTTCTCCTGCTTCGCCAGAGCTGCCGCCTTGGACAGATCGGCGGCGCTCTCGCCATCCGCCAAGATGGTCGCGATCGGGGTGTTGACCGCGACGTCGGCGGTGCCTTCGGGGATCAGGATCTGGCCGAGCGTGCCTTCATCGGTCGCCTCGACTTCCATCGTCGCCTTGTCGGTCTCGATCTCGGCGATCACGTCGCCGGATTTGATCGACTCGCCTTCCTTCTTCAGCCATTTGGCGAGATTGCCCTTTTCCATGGTGGGCGACAGCGCGGGCATCAGCACTTGAATTGGCATAGGGGCTCCGAAATGGGCTTTCGCGCTTTAGAGCATGATCCGGAAAAGTGGATACCGGTTTTCCGAAAAGATCATGCTCAAACAATGAGCTAAAGCGCGATCACGATTGATCCTGATGTCATCGCGCTTTAGCGGTAAACGTCGGTGTAGAGTTCGGACGCATCGGGCTCCGCGTCGTGCTGGGCAAAGTCCGCCGCCGCATTGACGATCTCGCGCACCTTTGCGTCGATCGCCTTCAGCTCCTGCTCGTCCACCTTGGCCTCCAGCAGGCGGCTGCGAACCTGCTCGATCGGGTCCTGGTCGTGGCGGATCTTCTCGACCTCCTCGCGGGTGCGATATTTCGCGGGGTCGGACATCGAATGGCCGCGGTACCGATAGGTCTGCATCTCCAGGATATAGGGCCCCTTGCCTTCGCGGCACCAGGCGGTTGCCTTGTCGCCGGCGGCCTTGACGGCCCGCACATCCATGCCGTCGACCTGCTCGCCGGGAATGTTGAACGAGATGCCGCGCTTGGAGAAATCGGTCTGCGCGGAGGAGCGCGTCACCGAGGTACCCATGGCGTAACGGTTGTTCTCGATGACATAGACCACCGGCAGCTTCCATAACTCGGCCATGTTGAAGCTTTCATAGACCTGGCCCTGGTTCGCCGCACCGTCGCCGAAATAGGTCACGCTGACAAAGTCGTTACCGCGATAGCGGTTGGCGAAGGCAAGCCCGGTGCCGAGCGACACCTGGGCGCCGACGATGCCGTGACCGCCAAAGAAGTTTTCCCCTTTGCTGAACATGTGCATGGAGCCGCCCTTGCCCTTGGAATAGCCGCCATGCCGGCCGGTCAGCTCGGCCATCACGCCCTTGGCCTCCATGCCGCAAGCCAGCATATGCCCGTGGTCCCGGTAGCCGGTTATGACCTCATCGCCCCTTTTCAGGGCCATCTGCATGCCGATGACGACGGCTTCCTGGCCGATATAGAGATGGCAGAAGCCGCCGATCGCACCCATGCCATAGAGCTGACCGGCCTTTTCCTCGAAACGCCGGATCAAGAGCATGTCGCGCAGCGCGGCCAGTTCCTGTTCCCTCGTGAACTCCGGCGGTGAGCCATTTGCCTTGTCGTGCTCAGCTTCCTTCGCGACGCTTTTCTTGGGTGCGGCCATTGCAAATCCGGGATCAGAGAGTGAATTAGGCCCTCTCTATCCCAACTCAATCCGGCGTGAAAGGATTGCTTGAAAGGATTACTTGAAAGGATGCTTGGCGCGAAAGGATGTTTGGCGCGCCGAAAGCTTTGCCATGCCGCACTGCAATGCGAAACGAAACTTTAGAAATCGATTTGGAAGATTTTTGGAATCGAAACACCATTTGCCGGGGCAAACGGTTAGCTGCGTACAAGGGTCGTGCCCAACAAACGGGCTGGCTAGTTCGGGGTGGTCATCCGGACCAGGTCGTGCGGATTGGCATAGTCGAGCTGATAGCGCGCGCGCTCGTCAAGCATGTCCGGATCGAGGCGATCGGGGCGAAGCAGCGAGATACGATGCTCGCCGTCGGCCCGCTCCCGCTTCAGCCGCGCGAGCTCCGATGTCAGCGCAATGATCTCCTGGTCGAGTTCGAGCCGCGCGTTCAACCCATACTTACCGGTATAGGCGTTGACCCCGAAATAGCCGACCAGCGCCGCCGCCATCGTGTAGAGGGCAAGCCCGGTCAGGAACGATTTCAGTCGCGCACGAGAGACCATGCGCGGAGCATGCGATGGTCTGGTTAACGGATCGCTAAACCGATCCGCCGCGCATCCGATCCCCGCTATTTGTTGAACCGCTCGATAAAGGCGGCAAACGCTTCGAGATATTGCTGCAGCACCTTCTGCAGCGCTTCCTTGACGAGTTCGCCCTTGTCGTTGAAGGCGTCGCCGACGCCGTTCAGATAGGTTTCGGGCTGGCCCATGATCGGGCCGGAAATGCCCGGCAGGATATTTTGCAAGTGCTTGGCCGCGCTGACGCCACCGAGCGGCCCGGGCGAGTTGGAGATGATGCCTGTCGGCTTGCCCAGAAACGAGCTCTTGCCATAGGGGCGCGACCCGACGTCGATAGCGTTCTTCAAGACGCCGGGGATCGAGCGGTTGTATTCGGGTGTGACGAACAGAACGCCGCTCGAGGTCTGCAGCTTTTCGCGAAACGCGAGCCAGTCAGCCGGCGGCGCCGCCTCCAGGTCCTGATTGAAAAAGGAAATGTCGTTCAGCGTTGTGACGTCGAGCTTGAGCGTGGCAGGCGCGAGCTTCGCCAGCGCGTTGGCGATCTTGAGCGTGAAGCTCTCTTTGCGCAGGCTGCCAACGATGGTGACGATGGAATGCGGGGTGGCCATGGGATTTCCTCTTGTGACGAACCGGGCCGCAACTAGCCAGATCGACTCAGAACATGCAAGTGCATCAATCGACCAAATTCAGAAACGCTGTGTTTGGGAAAAGAACACATGAACCCAAAACGAAGCGGGCCGCCCGTTTGACGCGGCCCGTCCCATGTTCTCCCGTTGCCGAGATCGCAAGCGCGATCTGGCGGGCTCCCGACTTGAGGATTGGGATGCCACGCCTCGGGCGCGAGGCGCTATTTGATAAACTCCCAGAATAGCCCGGCAACGCTGACATAGCCGAGCGTGAAGATCACCGTCCGCACGTAGGGAATTCCGACCAGGTAGACCACGGCGTGGGCGAGCCTCAGCCAGAAGTAGCTCATGGTCCAGAAAGCCGTGATCGCATTGGCCTTGCCGGCCAGGTGAATGGCAATCACCAGTGCGGCAAAAGGGGCGAAGTTCTCAACCGCGTTGAGATAGGTCCTCTCGGCGCTTACCCCAGGGAGGCAAAGGCCGCGGCGCCGGGTCGGTATAGTTTTGCGGCTTCAGCGGACCGTTGGTCATCACCTGTGAGACCACATAAGGGATCCACAGCGACGCGGTAAGGATTGCGGCAAAGGCGAGATACTTCAGATCAGTCGACATTCAACTCCCCCCTGTTGTGATTTGGTTCGAGGCAACTCCTGCGGCTTTGAAACGTGAAGCGATGTGGACGGCGAGAGCGTCACGCGCCCTTGTTCGGATTGATCAGAAATTTCTCGCCGGTCGAGCGCTTGGCATAGACCGCGATGTTGGCAGGATCGAGCACCTCCAGCAACGACACCTCCTTGGTGTAATGGCTGGCAAAGGTGGTCTTGAGCTCGTCGACCACACGCTCGCGCAGCCTTTTGCCATCAACCGGCCCGATCTTCATCAGGAAGGGAAACAGTAGCCAGCCGCCGACGCCCCAGGCCATGCCGAACGCCCGGTTCAATTCGACCGGCCGCGGATCGAGACCGCCATAGATATACACTTGCTTGTGCACGTTCGATCCGTAGCGGCTGTAGACCTTGGCGTTCTTGTTGACCGCGGTCTCCATGCAGGTGAGGATTTGTCCAGCGAGCTTGCCGCCGCCAATGGCATCGAAGGCCAGCGTCGCGCCGGTTTCGGTGAGCGCGCCGGTGAGATCGTCCATGAAATTCGGCGAGGTCGAATCCACCACGTGCTTCGCACCGATCTTGCGCAGGATCTCGGCCTGCTCATTGCTGCGCACGATATTGACGAGGGGAATGCTGTCCTTCAGGCAGATCTTGTTGAGCATCTGCCCGAGATTGGAGGCTGCAGCGGTATGCACCAGCGCCTTGTGGCCCTCGCGCCGCATGGTCTCCGTCATGCCGAGCGCGGTCAGCGGATTGACGAAGCAGGACGCGCCCTCCGCGGGCGTCGTGCCATTGGGCAGCGGCAGGCACTCGTTCACCTTCAGGCAGCGGAATTGCGCATACATCGCGCCGCCGATCATGGCGACCGTCCTGCCCATCAGCGCCTTTGCCGCGTCCGACGAGCCGGTCTTGATGACGACGCCGGCGCCCTCATTGCCGACCGGCATGGGCTCATCGAGCCGTCCCGCCATCGCCCTCATGCCGGCTTCGGGTACCTTTGCCAGGATGACGGGCTGCTGCCTGGTGCCTGAGGCTTTCGCCGTCGTCATGTCGGCGGCGCCGATCAGAAGGCCGAGATCCGAGGGATTGATCGGCGTCGCCTCGACGCGCACGACGACTTCGTCGGCGGCGGGTTCGGGGGTAGCGACATTCAGCAGCGAAATTTCCAGTTCGCCGCGTTTCTTGATCAGCGAACGCAATTGCAGCCCGGTTTTGCCGTCACTCATCGAACCCTCCCATTTTTAAGTTTGTTGATCTGGCGCGACGTCAGGCCAGCGCCTTCAATGCGCCTTTGCCTGCGTATTTCGCCTGCCTACCCAATTGCTCCTCGATCCGCAGCAACTGATTGTATTTCGCGGTGCGGTCGGAGCGCGCCAGCGAGCCGGTTTTGATCTGGCCGCAATTGGTGGCGACCGCAAGGTCGGCGATGGTGGAATCCTCGGTCTCGCCGGAGCGATGCGACATCACGGCAGTGTAGCCGGCCTTGTAGGCCATCTCGACCGCGCTCAAGGTTTCCGTCAGCGTGCCGATCTGGTTGACCTTGATCAGGATGGAATTGGCGCGGCCGTTCTTGATGCCGTCGGCGAGCCGCTTCACATTGGTGACGAACAGGTCGTCGCCGACGAGCTGGCACTTGCCGCCGACCAGATCGGTCAATTCCTTCCAGCCGTCCATGTCGTCTTCGGACATTCCGTCCTCGATCGAGACGATCGGATAGCGCGACACGAGATCGGCGAGATATTTCGCCTGCTCCGAGCGCGAGCGGGTCTTGTTCTCACCGCCATAGACGTAAGTCCCGTCCTTGAAGAATTCGGTAGCCGCGCAGTCGAGCGCCAGCATCACGTCCTGTCCGGCCTTGTAGCCGGCCTTGCCGATCGCGCTCACGACGAAATCGAGCGCGGCATCCGCCGACGGCAGATTCGGCGCGAAGCCGCCCTCGTCGCCGACATTGGTGTTGTGGCCGGCTTTTTTCAGCTCGCCCCGCAACGTGTGGAAGATTTCCGATCCGAAACGCAGGGCCTCGGCAAAGGTCTTGGCGCCGACCGGCATGATCATGAATTCCTGGAAGTCGATCGGATTGTCGGCGTGCACGCCACCATTGATGATATTCATCATCGGTACCGGCAAGGTCCGGGCCGACGTGCCCCCGACATAGCGATACAGCGGCATGTCATAGGACTGGGCCGCGGCCTTGGCACTGGCAAGCGACACGCCGAGAATGGCGTTGGCCCCGAGCCGGCTCTTGTTCGCCGTGCCGTCGAGCTCGATCATGGTCTGGTCGATCAGAACCTGATCCTCGACCGCCATGTCGCTCAGCGCCTCATAAACTTCGCCATTCACGGCCTCGACGGCCTTGTGGACGCCCTTGCCGAGATAGCGCGCCTTGTCCCCATCGCGCAGTTCCACCGCCTCATGGGCGCCAGTGGAGGCGCCGGACGGCACCGCGGCGCGGCCGATCGAGCCGTCCTCCAGCACGACATCGACCTCGACGGTCGGATTACCGCGGCTATCGAGAATTTCACGGCCGATAATGTCGACAATTGCGGTCATGGTGTTGCACTTTCGTTCGTTGATCCAATCGGTTTGGGGCGTCTTACACGGAGCGCAAGGAAATGTGAACGCTTACCCGGCGCCACTCGCCTGACGGGCAGACACGGTCGGATTATGCTCAGCCCCGTTCGATCTGCGCGTCCAACTCAATCTTAGAGAGCCGGGGTAACGCGATGAATCGCCGACAGTTTCTCACTTCGACCGCCGCAATCCTCGCCACGCCATCGTGGCGATACGCCGCTTTTGCGCAGGAAGCTCCATTCCCTACCAAATATTACCCAATCGCGGCCGGCACCGGCCTACACGACGTCGCGCCCACGCCGGAGGGCACGATCTGGTTCACCGGTCAGCGCAGCGGCGTGCTTGGAAAATTGGATTCTCGCGGCGGCTCCTTCAAATCAATTCATCTCGGCCAGGGCGCGGCCCCTCACGGCGTCACGATCGGGCCCGATGGAGCGCCATGGGTAACCGAGGGCGGGCAGAATGCGATAGCGCGCGTCGATCCCTTCGATGACAAGGTCACACTGTTCCGCCTGCCGGAGAAATTTGCCGACGCCAACCTCAATACCGGCGTCTTCGATAAGGGCGGCACCTATTGGTTCACCGGCCAGTCCGGTTTCTACGGCCGGCTCGAACCGAAGTCCGGCGATATGACCGTATTCAAGGCTCCGAAGGGCGTCGGACCGTATGGCATCACCGCAACGCCCAAGGGTGACGTCTGGTACGCGTCGCTCGCCGGCAGCTATATCGCGAAAGTCGACTCTGCGACCGGGAATGCGACAGTCGTGCAACCGCCTACGCCCAATCAAGGCGCGCGGCGCGTTTGGTCAGACTCCAAGGGCCGGATCTGGGTCAGCGAATGGAACAGCGGCAATGTGTCGGTGCACGATCCTGCTGACGGTTCATGGAAAAGCTGGAAACTGCCGGGCGCCCGGCCCCGCGCCTACGCGGTCTATGTCGACGACAAGGACAAGGTTTGGCTCACCGATTTCTCGGCGAATGCGATTGTCCGCTTCGATCCGTCAACCGAGAAGTTCAATGCCTTCGCAAGCGACCGGCCGCAGGCCAATGTAAGGCAGCTGAATGGCAGGCCCGGCGAAGTCTGGGGTTGCGAATCCAGTAACGACCGGCTGGTGGTGATCCAGACGGGCACGTGACTTCCGCCGGTATCCTGGCTGGCGGGCGCTGCCCCGCCGCGCTTGCTCGATCCGACCATCCTCGCGCTGACGGTTGACGACGGCCCCCGCTTGCGTCCAATTCAGCAACCGTACAGGACAGGACGATGGCAAGAAAATCTCTACAGCTCGGCCGTGCCGTGGAATGGCCGAAGACGCCCGAAGAGGCCCAGATCGACCAGGTGCCCAATCCGCAAAACGACACCGACTATCTGGTGCGCTTCACCGTGCCCGAGTTCACCTCGATCTGCCCGGTGACCGGCCAACCGGACTTTGCGCATCTCATGATCGACTATGTGCCGGGACAGTGGCTGTTAGAGTCGAAATCCCTGAAACTCTATGTGGCGAGCTTCCGCAATCACGGCGCCTTTCACGAAGACTGCACGGTCATGATCGGCAAGCGGATCGCCGCGGAGATCAAGCCGAAATATTTGCGGATCGGCGGCTACTGGTATCCGCGCGGCGGCATTCCGATCGACGTGTTCTGGCAGACCGGCAAATTGCCCAAGGGCCTATGGCTTCCCGACCAGGGCGTCGCGCCCTATCGCGGGCGGGGTTAAGCTGCAACATCCGACTTCGCTGCGGCGTCCGCCGGCAGGCGTTTCCGCAGCAACCGTGCGCAGACAAACCCGAGCGCAATCATCACGGCCGCGGCGGCAAGCAGGGTCGGCCCCTTGCCGGCATGTTGGATGCCGAAGCCGTAAGCAATCGGTCCGATCGTCTGGCCCATGAAGAAGAAGAAGGAATGCAGCGACAGCGCGGTCGCGCGTGCGTCCACCGAAAGCTCGCTGGCGAACACCTGCAGGCAGCCGTGGATCATGTAGAAGCCCCAGCCCATCATCAAAAGGCTTGCGAATTCAAATTTCCATCCCGGCCCGAACGCCGTGGCAATGAGCTGCAGGCCGACCAGGGTCGCGCCCGAGATCATCATCCCCTTGACGCCGAGCCTCGGGAGAAAGCGCGACACAGTCAGCGTATAGAACAGTCCGCCGACCGCGAAACCCGCGATCACGATGCCGGCGATCGAGAGCGAGGTTTCGCCGAGGTCGAACAGGAACGCGGCGATGAAGGGAAACAGTCCGAGCACGCAGCAGCCTTCGATGAACACCGCCGAATAGCAGACGCGCGCATTCGGATTGGTGAAAATGGTCCAGTAGCCCTGTTTGAGCGCCGAAAGCGTGGTTCGGGGCGGATGGACCAGCGCGGCACCGCGGAAGCCGGCGGCGACCGCCACGGATGCCAGAACGACCAAGCCCCCGAGCACCGCGAGCACGCCGCGCCAGCCGAGGAAATCGCCGATCAGGCCGGAGGCAGACGCGCCCAACAGATTGCCGGTCATCGCGCCGGCCAGCGTGCGGCCGATGGCGACCTGGCGCTTTTCGGGCCCGACCAGATCGCTGGTCAGGCCCAGCGCGACCGGAAACACCCCGCCAGAGCCAATGCCGGCAAGGATGCGGGTCGCAAACAGCAGCGGGAAGGATGTCGAGAGCGCGCCGAGGATATTGGCGAGACCTAGCAGTACGAGGCAGCCGATCATCAGCCGTGCCTTGCCGAACAGGTCCGCCGCCGCACCGATCAGCGGCTGCACGACGGCGAAAGTGAAGGCGAACACGGCGGCGAAGCTCGCGGCGGTGGCGATGCTCAAGCCGAAATCCTTGGCGACATGCGGCAGCACCGGATCCAGTGCCCGTGCCGACAGGCTCGCCGAGAATGTCGCGAGCGCGATGATGTCGAGGGCCGGTGGCAGCCGTTGGTCGTGCGTCCGCGATACAGTTTGATGCATCAGTTCGCTTTGCGCTTGGCAAGCGCGTCGAATGTCATCAGCGTGTGAAGAAGGCCTTCGAACTCCCGGAGCGGCACCATGTTCGGGCCATCGGACGGCGCATGATCGGGGTCCGGATGCGTCTCGATGAAGACGCCCGCGACGCCAACCGCGACCGCCGCGCGCGCCAGGACCGGCACGAACTCGCGCTCGCCGCCGGATGAGGTTCCCTTGCCGCCGGGCTGCTGCACCGAATGGGTGGCGTCGAAAATCACGGGCGCACCGGTGGTGCGCGCCAGAATGGGCAGGGCGCGCATATCGGAGACCAGCGTGTTATATCCGAACGACGCGCCGCGCTCGGTAACCAGCACATTGCGGTTGCCGCTGCCGGTGATTTTCGCGACCACGTTCGCCATGTCCCACGGCGCCAGGAACTGCCCCTTCTTGACGTTGATGACCTTGCCGGTGGCCGCCGCCGCCAGTAGCAAATCAGTCTGACGGCACAGGTATGCCGGGATCTGCAGCACATCGACGGCCTCCGCCACCTCGGCGCATTGCGAAGCCTCATGGACATCAGTGAGTACCGGTATGCCGAACGAGGAGCGGATCTCGTCAAAGATCGGCAGCGCCTGCGCAAGACCAATACCGCGTGGAGCCGATCCGCTGCTACGGTTGGCCTTGTCGAACGAGGTCTTGTAAACGAGTCCGACCTTGAGCCGCGCTGCAATCTCCTTCAGCGCGGATGCTACTTCGACTGCATGCGCGCGGCTCTCCAGCGCGCACGGGCCAGCGATGATCGAAATCGGGAGGTCATTGCCGAATTTGACGGAGCCTATGGCGACGACCGGCGCTGCTGATGTGTTCGCGTTCAAGGGCAAAAATCCTCGTTTCGGGGCGACCATGCCGGGCCGCCTCCGCCCGATCAACCCTCTTTCGTGCTCTCGAATATCAGGGTTGCGCCGAAAGCCGAATCCGGCGGAACCACAAGGCGTCCGACATGACGGCTTGATGCTATTCCGCCGCCTTCGAGAATGGCCTCGACCTTGGCGATGTCGGGCACCTCCAAACGTATCGCGTTGAGCGTCATCGCCGCCCCGTCGACATCGGCGGAAACGCCAAACTGATCCTGAAATGCGACCGGCTCCATGATCTCGATATCGCCGTTCTCGGTTGGGACCTTGATACCGATCGAACGCGAATGGAGGTCGCTGACGCCGGTGAACGCCTTCAGGAACAAGTGATGGTCCGTCGGATTGTCGGCGATCATCACCGCACCCGACATCCCGGTCGCGCCATTGGCATGCGTCTGATAGGCCGGATTGTAAAAGTTTTCGGGAAAATGCTGCTGGCTCACCGCAAAGCCGAGATTGGGCGATTTGGAATCCCTGGCAAATGCCAGCGAGAACGCGAGTTTCACCGGCGTGCCGTCGGGTCTCTTCCCCTCGCGCGCGAAATCGAACACGTCGAAACCGCCAATTCCAGACGCGTTGAATGCCTCCGCATCCTCAAGAGCGCTTGTGCTCGCCAGGATCAGCATCGAAAGACCCTGGCTCGCTGCCAGATAGTCGCGATTGAATGCGCCGAATGAAAACGAGCGTTCGCCGTGCGGCGGAATCTTTTGCGGCTCGGCCACCTCCAAAAGCTCAACGAAGCAATTCTTGAACTGCACGATGCGGTTGTGGGTGCCCCAGGGATGGCGGTTGCGCGCGCCTACCGTGAAACCCAGGCGGCGATAAAACTCACCGGCCGCGTCGAGATCGCGGACGGCATGCACGATGTGATCGATACCTTGGGGCACACGCGTCTCACTTCACCACCGAAAATGCGGTCGGCACCAAAAGCTGGTTGACGATGTTTCCGACGATCTGGCCGTCTTCCTCGGTCTTGGCGCGCGCGGCCATCCATTCCGGATCGGCCTGGAACGCGGTCCATTTCTTCTCGCGCTCGGCAAGCGACTCCCAGGCCAGGAGATAGGTCAGTTCCTGATTGGACTCGCCGACCAGGGTGGTGAAGAAACCGGCCTGCTTGATGCCGTGCTTCTCCCACAGTTTCAGCGTAATCGTCTCAAAGCGCTTCAACAGCGCCGGCAGCCGGCCCGGCAGGCAACGATAGACGCGGGTTTCGTAGATCATCGACATTGCTCCCTTGCTTCTTGTTCTTGCGATAGCAGGAGCGTCTTGTCGCAACAATTCAAGCGTTCGTCAAAGGCGCTTATTGCAGAGCTACACCAACCTGCTCTGCACCATCGCGGCCTGGATAAAGGACGCAAATAATGGATGAGGCTCAAAGGGGCGCGATTTCAGCTCGGGATGGAATTGCACACCGATGAACCAGGGGTGGTCCTCGTATTCGACGATCTCCGGCAACACGCCGTCCGGCGAGAGGCCTGAGAATTTCAAGCCGTGCTGCTCCAGCCGATCCTTGTAGGCGGTGTTGACCTCGTAGCGGTGACGATGCCGCTCCGAAATCTCGATGGCGCCGCCATAGACATTTGATACCCGGCTGCCGCGCTTGAGAACCGCGGGATAGGCGCCAAGCCGCATGGTGCCACCGAGATCTCCGGACCTCGAGCGCTTCTCCAGTTCATTGCCGCGCAGCCATTCCGTCATCAGCCCGACCAGCGGTTCGGGGGTCGGGCCGAACTCGGTGGAATTGGCCTCCTCGATGCCGACGAGATTGCGCGCCGCTTCGATGACAGCCATCTGCATGCCGAAGCAGATGCCGAAATACGGCACGTCGCGCTCGCGGGCGAACTGCGCCGCGCGGATCTTGCCCTCGGCGCCGCGCTGGCCGAAGCCGCCGGGCACCAGGATGCCGTTGACATGCTCGAGGAACGGTGCCGGGTCCTCGTTCTCGAACACTTCGCTCTCGATCCAGTCGAGATTGACCTTCACCTTGTTGGCGATGCCGCCATGCGACAGCGCCTCGATCAGCGACTTATACGCATCCTTCATGCCGGTATATTTGCCGACGATGGCGATGGTGACGTCGCCTTCGGGATTGCGGATGCGCTCGTTGATGGTGTGCCAGCTCTGCAGCGCCAGTGGAATCTTCGGCGCAATCCCGAACGCGGCCAGCACCTCGTCATCGAGGCCGGCGGCATGATAGGCCTCGGGAACGGCGTAGATGTTGTCGACGTCGCGCGCCTCGATCACGGCGCTTTCGCGCACGTTGCAGAACAGGCCGAGCTTGCGCCGCTCCTCCTTCGGGATCGGCCGGTCGGTGCGGCACAACAGGATATCGGGCTGGATGCCGATCGAGCGCAATTCCTTGACCGAGTGCTGGGTCGGCTTGGTCTTCAATTCACCGGCGCTTGGGATATAGGGCAACAGCGTCAGATGGATGTAGACGGCATGGTCGCGCGGCAGCTCGTTCTTGAGCTGGCGGATCGCCTCGAAGAACGGCAGGCCCTCGATATCGCCGACCGTGCCGCCGATTTCGACCAGGACGAAGTCGTAGTCCTCGTTGCCGTCGAGGATGAACTCCTTGATGGCATTGGTGACGTGCGGCACGACCTGGATGGTGGCGCCGAGATAGTCGCCGCGGCGCTCCTTGGTCAGAATATCCTGGTAGATGCGCCCCGTCGTGATGTTGTCGGCCCGCGTGGCCGGCCGCCCGGTAAAGCGCTCGTAATGGCCGAGATCGAGATCGGTCTCGGCGCCGTCATCGGTCACGAACACTTCGCCGTGCTGATACGGCGACATCGTCCCCGGATCGAGATTGAGGTAGGGGTCGAGCTTGCGAAGCCGGACTTTGTAGCCGCGGGCCTGCAGCAGGGCGCCAAGCGCCGCTGAAGCCAGACCCTTTCCGAGCGAAGAGACCACGCCGCCGGTGATGAATATGTACCGCGCCATGGGACTTTACCTTTAAGGCCACCGAGCCGATTCGCCAAAACGAATCACGTATTGCCGCCGATATTCTGCGGACCTGTGGGTGACGCCGAAACGATAGTATTTTCAGTGCCTTGTTTTGGATTCTTGATGCAAGAGGCCAGGTCGGCTTCCTGCATGGCGACCCTGCTTTATTGCGACCGCGGTGCCTGCGGCGTCGCCGGCGCCTGATTCTGCTGTTCGTCGGCCTTCTTCAAGGTATCCAAGAGGCCGCCGCTGGTCGGCGGCGCCACCGGCGTGGTGCTGCCTGCCGGCTGGGATTGCGAGGCCGGCTGGCTGCCGATGATCGACGTCGGCTTGCGATCGAGGCTTGCGAGCCAGGACATCAAGAGGCTGGTGACAAAGAACCCCGCTGCGAGGACCGCCGTCGTGCGCGTCAAGAGATTGGCGGTGCCGCGGCTCGACATGAAGCCCGCGCCGCCGCCCATACCAAGGCCGCCGCCCTCGGACTTCTGCAGCAATACCGCGCCGATCATCACGAGGACTATCATGAGGTGAATGACGATAACGACAGTCTGCATCTTTACCTTCCGTCACAAGCAAAGAGCGACCGTTGCACGGCTCTTCGGGCTTGCGGGGTTTTCGTGAAGTTGCGTGGTGTTACACGATCGGACTGGGCATTGTCACCCCCAACCACGCGCGTGAGATAGGTGCTCCCAGCGTTGCGGCAAGCGGGCGCTCGAAATCCGACGACGCTGGAGGTTCGGTTTCCCAAGGCTTGCTGGTCATATGGTAGAGGCTTGCGGGTTATATGATATTTCTATTATAATTGACGAATGGATACTTTAATGGACGATCTCAGTAGCCGCCTCGCCCATCGGCTGCGGCTCGAGCGAGACAGCCGCGGCTGGTCGCTCGCCGAGCTCGCTGAACGTTCCGGGGTCTCCAAGGCCACCATCAGCAAGATCGAGCGCGCCGAGGTCAGCCCGACGGCGGTGGTGCTGGTTCGGCTCGCCAGTGCTTTCGACTTGACGCTTGCAGGCCTCATGCTGCGCGCCGAGGGCGAGCGAGATCGGCTCTCGCGCGCCAGCGAGCAGCCGGTCTGGCGCGATCCCGAGACCGGTTACCTCCGCAAACAGGTGTTCAACCGGCCAGATCATCCGCTCGAAATCGTCAAGGTGGAATTGCCGGCACGGCAACACGTAACGCTGCCGACATCTTCCTACGCCCATATCCGCCAGGCGGTCTGGGTCCAGAGCGGCAGCCTCGTCATCTCGGAAGCGGGCGAACGGCATGTGCTCGGCGCGGGCGATTGCCTGGGATTCGGTCCGCCCGCGGAGACGACCTTTGCCAACGAGACGGCGACGCCCTGTGTGTACGTCGTCGTCCTTGCCCGGAGCTGACATGACGGCGAAAATAAGGATCGAACCTCTGAGCGCCTTGCCTTCCATCCGTGCGGCGCTGAGCGAATTGCTGGTGGAGACGGTCGCAAGCGGCGGCTCCGTCAGTTTCATGCATCCGTTGTCGATCGAGGCCGCCGACACGTTCTGGCGGGATTCGCTCGCGTCAGCCGCACGCGGTGAGCGCATTGTGCTGGGCGCGTTCGACGGAGAAAGCCTGATCGCAACGGTCACGCTGCTACTCAACCTGCCACCTAACCAGCCGCATCGCGCCGAGATCGCCAAGATGATGACGCGGGTCGCGCACCGTCATCGCGGCGTTGCGACGGCGTTGATGCACGCGGCCGAAGCGATGGCAATCGAGCGTGGACGCACGCTTCTGGTGCTCGACACCGCCGTCGAGGATGGCGCTTCGAAGCTGTACGAAAGAGTGGGATTTAAGCTTACGGGCGTGATCCCGGACTACGCGTTGAAGCCGCATGGCGGACTCACCGGCACGATGATCTATTGGAAGCGAATCGCGACCGCCGCAGCCTAACAGCCCGCCGCGATCGCCAGAAAATCCGCGGCCTTCAGGCTCGCGCCCCCGACCAGCGCACCGTTGACGTTGGCGACCGCCATCAGTTCGGCCGCGTTCGACGGCTTGACCGAACCGCCATAGAGGATGCGGATCCTGGCACCCTCGCCTTTGAATCGATCGATCAGAACATCCCGGATAAACCGATGAACTTGCTCGACATCAGCCGTCGTCGGGGTCAGCCCGGTACCGATCGCCCAGACCGGCTCATAGGCCACCACGAGATTGGCGGAGGTCGCCCCATCCGGCAGCGATCCCTTCATCTGCCCGCCGCAGATATCGAGCGTCTGCCCACGATCGCGCTGCGCCTGGGTCTCGCCGATACAGACGATGGCAGTAAGACCGGCGCGCCAGGCGGCTTCCGCTTTCTGCCGCACCAGCGCGTCGCTCTCGCCATGATCGGCACGCCGCTCGGAATGGCCGACGATGATGGCCGCGGCACCGGCGTCCGCGAGCATCTCGGCGGAGATATCGCCGGTATGGGCGCCGGAGGCCTTGGGGTGACAATCCTGCGCGCCGACCGCGACGCCCCCGCCCCGCGCCTTGTCTGCGAACCCGGCAACCAGCGTCGCCGGCGGACAGACCAGGAGGTCAGCTTGCCCTGCGAGCGCGGGCGCGCCCGCAAGCATCGCCTCGAACTCGGCCATCGAGGCCTTAAGGCCATTCATTTTCCAGTTGCCGGCGATCAAGGGCTGGATGGCATCGGTCATGGCAGTTCCCACTTTACAAGAAACATCCTTCCAGATGCGCTAGCAGAGGCGAGCGGCCAGTTCCAGAGATCAGGGCAGGCCTTCATCCGTTTGCCTTGTTCCATTGCCTTTGCGTTTAGCCGCGTTCCCGGAGGTTGCGACGGCGCGGCTGCCACTTTATGATGCGTCATCAACTCGGTGACGCTCTTGCGAAATCCGCATTTGAGCCTGACCCTGTTCCCCTCCTCCTGACGACAAGTTGGACCCATGCTTCGAGGAATGCGCAAAGCCTCATCAAACTGGCTCGGCAAGACCATTATGGCCGTGGTGATGGGCGTCTTGATTGTCAGCTTCGGCTTCTGGGGCATCGCCGACATCTTCAAGGGCTTTGGGCAGTCGACGCTGGCCAAGGTGGGTCACACCGAGATTTCCGTCAACGAGTTCCGGCAGATCTACACCGACCGGCTGCAGCAGATCGGCCGCCAATTCGGCCGTCCCTTGACCGCGGACCAGGCGCGCGCCTTCGGCTTCGACCGCCAGGTATTGCAGCAGACCATTATGGAAGCGGCGCTGGATGAGAACGCAAGGCGGTTGGGATTGGGACAATCCGACAACGAAATCAGGCGCGCGATCTTCGCCGATCCGCTGTTCAGGGGTGTCGGCGGCGGCTTCGATCCGCAGCGCTTCCAGGCCGTCATCAGGCAGATGGGCTACGCCGAACCGCGCTATCTCGCCGACCGGCGGAAGCTGGCGCTGCGTCACCAGATCGCCGACACCATGTCGGCCGGCCTGGAACCCTCGAAAACCCTGATCGAGGCCTTGAGCCGTTTCCAGAGCGAGCAGCGCGCGATCGACTATGTCCGGCTCGGCGCCGCACAGGCCGGAGCGATCGATCCGCCCTCGCCTGAAACGCTGGCCGGCTATTTCGATGAACACAAGGCCCAGTTTCGCGCGCCCGAATATCGCAAGATCGCGTTCGTGCTGATCACGCCGGAGGACATCGGCAAATGGTCCGAGGTCCCCGACCAGGACGCCAAGAAACTATTTGAGGAGCGTCGCGACCGCTACGGAACGCCGGAGAAGCGCCAAGTCTCGCAGATGGTCTTCTCGAACGTGGAGGAAGCCCAGGCGGCGCGTGGCCGCATCGCGTCGGGATTGTCGTTCGACGATCTCGCCAAGGAGCGCAACCTCAATTCCGCCGATGTGGACCTCGGCCTGGTCACCAAGTCCGGCATTCTCGATCCCGCGATTGCCGAGGCTGCGTTTTCGCTGCCGTCCGGCGAGGTGAGCCAGCCGGTGCAAGGCAAATTTGGTGTGGCGCTGGTGAAAGTGGGCGCGATCCAGCCCGGAATCGAACCGTCCTATGACAACGTCGCGCAAGACCTGAAGAGGGACATTGCCATCGAACGCGCGCGCGCCCAGGTCGCAACGCTGCGCGACAAGATGGAGGATGAACGCGGCGGCGGCGCCAGCGTGATCGAAGCGGCGCAAAAATTGGGGCTCACCCCCGTCACGATCGAGGCCGTCGACCGCTCGGGCATGACGGCGAACGGCCAGCCCGCCAAGAGCATTCCACCCGGCCTCAATGTCGTCTCGCAGGCCTTCAGCAGCGATGTCGGCGTCGACAACGATCCGATCCAGTATAAAGGCGGCTATGTCTGGTACGATGTGCTCGGCGTCACCCCGCCGCGGGACCGCAGTCTCGACGAGGTCAAGAGCCAAGTCGAGGCGCGCTGGCGCGAGGACGAGATCGCCAACCGCTTGCGCACCAAGGCGACCGACATGGCGCAAAAGCTCGGACAGGGCGGCAACCTTGCCGACGAGGCGGCGAGCGTCGGGTTGAAGGTCGAAACCGCCAAGGGCTTCAAGCGGGAAGCTTCGCTGCCCGGTGTGCCGGAGGGCCTCATCACGGCGGCGTTCCGCACCGCCAAGGATGCCGGCGGACAAACCCCCGGCACCGGCGGCACCGAGTGGTTCGTCTTCCGTGTCACCGATGTCAGCGCGCCGACGGTCGACCTTGCATCCAGCGAAATGAAGAACCTCAAGGAGACGTTGCAGCGCGGCCTGGCCGACGAACAGCTCACGCAATATGTCGCCAAGCTGGAAAAGAATATCGGGACATCGATCAATGAGGTCGCATTCGCCCAGGTTACCGGCGCAAGCGGTAATAATGAGTGATTGTTGAAAGCACGCGATGGACGATCTCAAATCGATTATCGGTAAGGTCGCGACCGGTGCCACGCTGTCGCGCGAGGAGGCCGCGTCCGCCTTCGACAGCATGATGTCGGGCGAAGCGACGCCCTCGCAGATGGGCGGATTGTTGATGGCGCTTCGGGTCCGCGGCGAAACCGTCGACGAGATCACCGGCGCGGTGTCGGCGATGCGCTCCAAGATGCTGCGGGTCACCGCACCCCACGATGCCGTCGACATCGTCGGCACCGGCGGCGACGGCTCGGGCTCGGTCAACGTCTCGACCTGCGCCTCATTCATTGTCGCGGGTGCCGGCGTCCCCGTCGCCAAGCACGGCAACCGCGCGCTATCGTCGCGCTCGGGCGCGGCTGACGTGCTGTCGTCGCTCGGCGTCAAGATCGACCTCAAGCCCGAACAGGTCGGCCGCTGCGTGAAGGAGGCCGGCATCGGCTTCATGTTCGCGCCGTCCCATCACCCCGCCATGAAAAACGTCGGTCCGACTCGCGTGGAATTGGCCACCCGCACGATCTTCAATCTGCTCGGGCCGCTGTCCAATCCGGCCGGTGTCAAGCGGCAAATGGTCGGCGTGTTCTCAAGGCAATGGGTACAGCCCTTGGCGCAGGTGCTGAAGAACCTCGGCGCAGAGTCGGTTTGGGTGGTGCACGGTTCGGACGGACTCGATGAGATTACCCTCACCGGGCCGACCTTCGTCGCCGCGCTCGAGAACGGCGACATCCGCACCTTCGAGGTCACGCCGGAGGAGGCAGGTATTGCGCTCGTCAACGGCGAGGCGTTGAAAGGCGGCGACGCCGACGCCAACGCCATCTCACTACAAAGTGTCCTCGACGGCAAGCCGAGCCCATTTCGCGATGTCGCGCTCTTGAATGCCGCGGCGGCACTGATTGTGGCCGGCCGCGTTAAGACATTGAAGGAAGGCGTGGCGATCGGCGCTCAATCGCTCGACCGCGGTGCGGCGGCGGCGCGACTCAAACATCTGATCGCGGTCTCCAACAGCTGAAGCTCAAGGCGCGATGTCGGATATCCTGACCAAGATCGAGACTTATAAACGCGAGGAAATCGCCGCCGCCAAGCGCACGCATCCGCGGGCGATGCTCGAAGCGTTGGCTAGGGCGGCGCCGCCGCCGCGCGGCTTCTTGCGCGCGATCCGCCAAAAGCTTGCCCGCGGCGGCCATGCGCTGATCGCCGAGGTCAAGAAGGCCTCTCCTTCCAAGGGCCTGATCCGCGCCGATTTCGATCCGCCCACGCTGGCAAAGGCCTATGAGGCCGGCGGGGCGGCATGTCTGTCGGTGCTGACGGATACGCCGTCATTCCAGGGCCATCTCGATTTCATGGTTGCGGCGCGCGCCGCGACCAGCCTGCCGGTGCTGCGCAAGGACTTCATGTTCGACACCTATCAGGTGGTTGAAGCCCGCGCCCATGGCGCCGACTGCATCCTGATCATCATGGCGGCGCTCGACGACGGCGCCGCGAAGGACATCGAGGACGCGGCGATCGCCAACGGCATGGATGTGCTGATCGAGATCCACGACCGCGCCGAACTCGACCGGGCCCTCAAGCTTCGCTCGCCGATGATCGGCGTCAACAATCGGAACCTGCGCACCTTCGAGACCACGCTTGCCACGAGCGAAGCCCTGGCACCGCTGATTCCGAAAGACCGCCTGATGGTGGGTGAAAGCGGCATCTTCACGCCATCCGATCTCGCGCGGCTTGCGCGCGTCGGCATCTCGACCTTCCTGGTCGGCGAAAGCCTGATGCGGCAGGCCGATGTTACGGCGGCGACCCGGGCGCTGTTGGCGCGGAACGACGACGACGCCAGCGCGCCGGGCGCGCGCTGATGGGGGACAAATCTTCCAAAGACAAGTCTTCCAAGGACAAGTCTTCCAAAGCCGGGCTTTCCAAAAACGGACCTGCCCTCACCCATATCGATTCCGGCGGCGAAGCCCGCATGGTCGACGTATCGGCCAAGCCGGCGACCGAGCGCATGGCGGTGGCCGAAGGCCGTGTCGTCATGAGCAAGGCGACGCTCGATCTGATCCTGTCGGGCAACGCGAAGAAGGGCGATGTGCTGGGGACTGCGCGCATCGCCGGCATCATGGCGGCGAAGCGCACATCGGAATTGATCCCGCTCTGTCATCCGCTGGCGCTGTCGAAGGTGACGGTCGACATCGCGCCCGATCAAGAGCTGCCGGGCTGTGTCGTCCGCGCGACGGTGAAGGTCACCGGGCCGACCGGGGTCGAGATGGAGGCGCTGACGGCGGTATCGGTCGCCTGCCTAACCATCTACGACATGGTCAAGGCCGCCGAGCGCGGCGTACGTATCGATGCTATTCATCTCGTTGAGAAAGACGGCGGCAAGTCCGGACACTACCGGGCGTGAGCGTGCACCAACCCTCATGGCCGCGGTCGACCGCTCCTCGTCCGCCGTCGCGCGTTGAGCATCCCGAGGCCTGACGCGCTGCCATCTCCTCTCCCTGCCCTCCTTCGTGGTTAACTCCTCGTTAACCCTGCTTGCTAACGGCGCTTCCATCTCGACAGCGTAGGGATGTGGCCTGGAACCTTGCGCAACCATTCCGGCCAGCAAACCCGACAGCGATCAGACCTGACGATGATAGATGCTGGCGCCCTCATCGACTTGAGAGCTTCCGTTCGGGGCGGCCCGATCCGTTGGCTGGTTGCTGGCGGCCTGTTCCTGATCGCGGCCATCACGATCGGAACCACGATCATGGCCGGCAATTTCCGCGAGCGCGCGCTGAACAGCAGCAAACGCGAGCTCGAAAATACCGTGATGCTGCTGGCTCGTCATTTCGATCAGCAATTCCGCGATTTCGGCGCGATTCAGCAGGACCTCGCCGCATTCATACGATCCGAGGGCATCAACAGCAGCGAGAGCTTCAAGCGCCGGATGTCCAGTGTCGACGTCAATTCGATGCTCAAGGCCAAGATCGGCGCCTTGTCCTATGTCGGCGCCGTGAACCTGTTCGATTCGGAAGGCATGCTGATCAATTCGTCGAACGCCTGGCCGGCTCCGCTCGTCAACGTTGCGGATCGGGACTATTTCAAGACGTTCAAGACCGACCCGCACTCACCTGACACGCTGGTCGAGCCGGTGCATAGCCGCATCACGGGCGTCTGGACCACCGTGATTGCCCGCAAGATCACGGGGCCGAACGGCGAGTTTCTCGGCAGCATCGGCCGCGGCTTCGAGCCCGCCAACTTCGAGAAATTCATTGCCTCGGTGGCGCTCGGAAAGGACGCGGCTGTCTCGATGGTCCATCGTAATGGAACGCTGCTGGCGCGTTTTCCGCACAATGACGCGCTGACCCGAGAGAATTTCCGGAATGGCCCGCTGATGCAGCGCGTGCTGTCGCGGGACGGTACGACCAGCGGAATATTCACAAGTCCGATCGACGGCGAGGAAAAGGTCGGCGCCGCGTCCGCCCTGAGCGGCGTGCCGATTGTCGTGCTGGGCAGTACGACGGTGGCGGCTGCGCTTGCCGACTGGCGCGAACAGATGCGGTTTCTGATCGGCGTAGGTGCGGTCTCCGTGCTCGTGATCGCCGTCTTGTTGTTTCTTGTGGTCCGCCGATTGTCGCTGGAGCACCGATTGTCCCGGCAGCGGCTCACGCTGGAGAAGTTGCGGCTGGACCGGGCGATCAACAACATGACGCAAGGGCTGTTGTTGTTCGACGCCGCGGAACGGCTCGTCGTCTGCAATCAGCGCTACATCGAGATGTATGGGCTGTCGCCGCACGTTATCAAGCCCGGCTGCAGCTTCCGCGACGTCATCGCCCATCGCAAGGCCAGGGGATCGTTCGACGGCGACGAGGATGAATATATCGCGAGCATTCTGCGCGACATCGATCGGAAAAAAATCCACATCATCGAGACGCCGGATGGGCGCTGGATTCAGATCGTCAATGAACCGCTGGCGGACGGCGGCTGGGTCGCCACCCATGAGGACATCACCGAGCGCAAGCGCGCCGAGCAGCGGATCACGCATCTCGCTCACTATGATGCCCTGACCGACCTGCCGAACCGCGCCCTGTTCCATGAACGCCTGAAGCAGGAACTTGCGCAAATCCAACTCGGCCAAATGCTCGCCGTGCACTATATCGACATCGACGAATTCAAGAGCGTCAACGATTCGCTGGGGCATTTGATCGGCGACGAACTGCTCAAATCGGTTTCGGTCAGCCTCAGCCATTGCGTCGGCAGCGCCGGTTTCGTCGCGCGGTTGGGCGGCGACGAATTCGCCATCGTGCAGACGGGGTTGAAGACCCACGACGACGTCATCGCTCTCGTCACCAGGGTTTTCGATTCGATCAGGGCGCCTTACGAATGCCTCGGCCATCAATTGACCACCGATGCCAGCATCGGCATCGCGCTTGTTCCCGAACATGGCGTCGATCTCGATCAAATCCTGAAGAACGCGGACCTGGCGATGTATGCCGCCAAGTCGGCTGGGCGCCGGACTTACCGCTTCTTCGAACCCGACATGGACGCCAAGGTGCGGGTGCGACGCCAAATGGAGATCGACCTGCGCCAGGCGATCACCAACGGCGGCCTCGATGTCCACTACCAGCCCTGCGTCAGCCTTCAGGACGGCAAGATCACCAGCTGCGAGGCGCTGGTCCGCTGGCACCATCCCGACCGTGGGTTTGTTTCGCCGGCCGAATTCATCCCGATCGCGGAAGACACGGGGCTGATCAATGAGCTTGGCGAGCGGGTCCTGACCACGGCCTGCGCGGAAGCCGCGACCTGGCCGGACGACATCAGGCTCGCGGTCAACGTGTCGCCGGTCCAATTCAGGAGCGGCACGCTGGCGCTGAAGATCGCCGCGGTGCTCGCGGCTTCCGGGCTGCCCGCAAGCCGGCTGGAGCTGGAAATCACCGAAGCGGTCCTGATCCGCGACGACGAAACCGCGCTCGCCATCCTGCACCAATTGCGCGCCATCGGCGTGCGCATCGCGCTCGACGATTTCGGCACGGGCTATTCCTCGCTGAGCTATCTGCAGCGCTTCCCGTTCGACAAGATCAAGATCGATCGCTGCTTCGTCAACGACATCGCCGAATCCGGCGGCTCATCCAGCATCGTCCAGGCCGTGGTGAATATCGCCGCGGCGCGCGACATGACCACGACGGCGGAAGGTGTCGAAACCGAGCCGCAGCAGCAATTGCTGCGCATGCTCGGCTGCTCGGAAATGCAGGGTTATCTGTTCAGCGCGGCCAAGCCCGCCCGCCAAATCAAGGAACTGTTCGCGTCCCATCGCGAAGATGCGGCGGTAGTTGCCGCCGCATAGCCTCGTCGCCTCACTTCTCGCAACGACAACGGATGCCTTGCCGATGCCCTGGCAACGGCCTTGGTGTTCAGGCCTTGACGTTCCGTTCAGAGCTTGACGTTCAGTTCGGAACGGCTGCCTTCGGGGCCGGCCGCACATCCGCATTCACGGTGACGCCGCGCAAGAGGTTGTAGGCCGCGGCCAGCGCCTTGTCGTCCTTTTCGTCCGGCGGCACATAGGATTGCGACCCGGTCTGTTCGGTGCCTTCCCCGGAGAGATGACCGCGCATCGACGCCTCGCCGCGAATGTCGGCGCGCCCCTTCAATTCGTCCGGCACATTCTGCAGGATTTCAATATCGGGCGCGATGCCCAGGGCCTGGATCGATCGCCCTGACGGCGTGAAATACCGCGCCGTGGTGAGCGCCAGCGCGCCATTGCCGGCACCAAGCGGGATAATGGTCTGCACCGAGCCCTTGCCGAACGACCGCGTCCCGATCAGGGTGGCGCGCTTGTGATCGTGCAACGCGCCGGCCACGATTTCGGAAGCCGATGCCGAGCCGCCGTTGATCAGGACGATCAGAGGCTTGCCCTTGGTGAGGTCGCCGCCGCGCGCGGTGAACCGCTGAGTCTCCTCGGCATTGCGGCCCCGCGTCGAGACGACCTCGCCGCGCGGCATGAACGTGCTTGACACCGAGACCGCCTGATCGAGCAATCCACCCGGATTGTTGCGCAGGTCGACGACATAGCCGAGGAGCTTCTCCGGCGGGATATCCTTGGCGATCTCGTTGATGGCCTTGCGCAGGCTCTCGGTGGTCTGCTCGTTGAACGAGGTGACGCGGATATAGCCGATATCGCCGCCTTCGGTGTGATAGCGGACCGGACGTACCCTGATGATCTCGCGCATCAACGTGACGTCGAGCGGCGCGTCCTTGCCCTTGCGCACGATCTTGAGCTTGGTCTTGGTGTTGACCGCGCCCTTCATCTTGTTCACGGCCTGCTCCAGGGACAGTCCCTGGACCGCCTCGTCATCGATCTGGGTGATCAGGTCGCCGGACATGATGCCGGCCTTCGCCGCCGGCGTATCGTCGATTGGCGCGACGACCTTGACGAGGCCGTCCTCCATCGTGACTTCGATGCCGAGCCCGCCGAACTCGCCGGAGGTGGTCTCCTGCATTTCGCGCCAGGCCTTGTCGTTCATGTAGCGCGAATGCGGGTCGAGCGAGGTGACCATGCCATTGATCGCGCCCTCGATCAGGCTGGTATCCTCGGGCTTCTCGACATAATCGGAGCGAACCCGCTCGAACACCTCGCCAAACAGATTGAGCTGCGAATAGGTGTCGACCGCGCCTGCCGCGGCCCTGGCCTTGGCGATCAGATGTTCGCCCTGCGGGCCGGTCACCAGAAGGGTCAGGCATGCGCCACTGAGCGAGCCCAAAAGAAATAGAAAATTCTTCCGCATTGCGTCGCTCGCCTTCCTGCGCTTCGCGTACGACCCAGCACCAAGTAAGGTCGAAAGGTTAGGGTCACAATACCTTTCTGGTTTCTTCAAGGCCAACCTGCCAAGTTGACGGTTTTGTGCCGAAACCGCGTTTGGCCCGGGTGCCGAGCCAATATCCGAATTGCGGTGGAACGTTACGGAACGGGCCGTCTGCGCCTAATTTCAGGGCAGCGTCCATCGGCCAGTTCGGATTATTAAGGATTTCGCGGCCGACTGCGATCAAATCGGCGTGCCCATCGCGCAGAATCTGCTCGGCCTGGTCGCCATGAATGATGAGCCCGACCGCCATGGTCATGATACCGGCGTGGCGGCGGACATAGTCCGACAGCGGGACCTGATAGCTGTACTTGATTTCGTTGCCAAGGATCGGCCCAAGGATCGGCGCGACGTCGGTGATGCCGCCGGAGGAGCAATCGATCACGTCGACGCCCCTGCTCTTGAGGATTTTCGCGAGCCGCGCGCTTTGCTCCGGTCCGAAGCCGGCATTGTCTTCCACCGAGAGCCGCACGAACAACGGTTTGTGATCCGGCCAATGCGCGCGGACCGCTTCGGTGATCTCGGTGATGAAGCGCATCCGGTTCACTTCCGAGCCGCCATATTCGTCGGCGCGCTGATTCGAGCGCTCGGAGAGAAACTCGTGCACGAGATAGCCATGGGCGCCGTGCAGTTCGAGGACGTCGAAGCCCGCCTCATGCGCCCGCCCCGCCGCGTTGCCCCAGGCCTGCACCAGGTCCTTCACCTCGCCTCGCTCCAGCGCCCGCGGCACCGGCCATTTCTCGCTGTGGGCGATCGCGCTCGGCGCCACCGGCGTCCAGGCGTCCCAGTCGTCGATCTCAGGCGTACGGTGAAGGGGTCCGCCGCCTTCCCAGGGCCGGTTGGCGCGCGCCTTGCGGCCGGAATGGCCGAGCTGAATGCCGGCCACCGCGCCTTGCTGCTTGATGAACTTGGCCAGCCGTTTGAGCGGCTCGATGAAGCCGTCGTCCCAGATGCCGAGATCGCCGACGGTGCCGCAGCCGCGCCGCTCGACCTTGGTCGATTCGACGACCACAAGTCCCACGCCGCCGGCTGCGAACTTGCCGGCGTTCATCAGGTGCCAGTCGGTCGGAAACCCCTTCACCGCAGAATATTGGTGCATCGGCGGCACGACGATCCGGTTGCGCAACTCGATACCCCGGATCGATAGCGGCGTAAACAGCAGCAACCCCGACACGGCCCATCCCTCTTGTTCGTTATCTTGCGTCATCTCGTTTCCGATCAACGATATAGGGCGGCGGCGGCGCGGCAAAGCTGGAAATCCAATGCAGGCCAACGCAGCCGCGCCCGCAAGCCATGCAATTTTGGGATGGCGTGAGGCCTTCGGAAACGATACGCGAAAGGCTAACAAACAGCCTTGAGCACTTTCCGGGAGGGACATCATGAACGAGGCAGCCCCGATCAAGCCGGCGCGAAATGTCGAGCTTGGCGCCAGCAACGAGCCGTACCAAAATCTCCACGAATTCGTCCGCAAGGCGCGCGCCAACCTCAACCAGAACGCCTGGGATTATGTCGTCGGCGCCGCCGAGACCGAAACCACGATGCGCCGCAACCGCATGGCGCTCGACGAAATCGCGTTCCGGCCGCGGGTGCTCCGTAATGTCGCCCAGGTCGACGCATCGGTCGAACGGTTGGGCCGCATGCTGCGGCTGCCGGTGGTGCTGGCCCCGGTCGGCGCGCTCGAAATCTTTGATCCTGCAGGTGCCGCTTCCGTCGCCCGCGGCGCCGGAACGTTCGGCGCGGCCCATATGCTGAGCTCCGTGTCGGCGCCGGGACTGGAAAAGGTCGCGGAAGCCGCGCCTGATGCGCTGCGCATGTTCCAGCTCTATGTCCGTGGCGACGACGCCTTTGTCGAGGACTATGTCAGCCGGGCCATCGCCAATCGCTACTCGGCCTTCTGCCTGACGGTCGATACCGCCCATTACAGCCGGCGCGAGCGCGATATCGCCAAGCGCTATGTCCGCGATACAAGGCTGCGCTCGACCGGCGGCGACTTCCAGAAGGGCCTGAGCTGGCGCACCGTCAAGTTGATCAAGGACAAATTCACGATCCCGCTGGTTATCAAGGGGATCGCCACCGCCGAGGACGCCCTCATCGCGCTCGATCACGGCGTCGACTGGATCTACGTCTCCAACCATGGCGGCCGCCAGCTCGACCATGGCCGCGGCGCCATGCATGTGCTGCCCGAAATCGTCGACACGGTAAAGGGCCGCGCCAAAATCATGGTCGATGGCGGCTTCTGCCGCGGCGCCGACGTGGTGAAGGCGATCGCCTCAGGCGCCGATTTCGTCGGCATCGGCCGCCTGCAATGCTGGGCGCTAGCCGCGGCCGGCGAGATCGGCGTGGTCCGCATGCTGGAACTGCTGGAAGACGAGGTGATCCGGACGCTGGGCCTGCTCGGCGCCACATCGTTCGCCGAGGTCGAAAAATCCATGCTGTATCCGGCGACGCCAACCAATATGCCTGGTGTATTCAGTGCGTTTCCGCTTTTGGATATCGAGCCATACAGGTATTGACGGAAGGTCAGAGAGGTTTACACGGGCGCGCCATGATACCTCCCCGCATTTCCCCAGGCGATGCCGACGCGCTGCTGTTCGACCTCGGCCACGTCGTGCTCGACATCGATTTCTCCAAGGCGATCGCCTGCTGGGCCGGTCACGCGGGGCGCGAACCTTCCGATATCGCGGCACGCTTTGTCGTCGACGAAACGTTTCGCCATCACGAGACCGGCAAGATCAGCGATGCCGATTTTTTCCAGGGCGTGCGCCATTCACTCGGCGTCGATCTCACGGACGCGCAGTTGCTCGAAGGGTGGAACGCGATCTTCGCCGGCGAAATGCCCGGCATGGCGCCGCTGCTTGCGCGCGCGGCAAAACGCCTGCCGCTTTACGTGTTCTCCAACACCAACAACGCCCATGCAGAATATTTCTCGGTCATTCATGCCGACGTGCTCGGCCATTTCCGCGAAATCTTTCTCTCTTCCTCGATCGGGCTTCGGAAACCGGACGCCGAAGCCTATGATCATGTAGTGAAATCGATCGGCCTGCCGGCCGGGCGCATCGTGTTCTTCGACGACCTCGCTGAGAATGTCGAAAGCGCGCGGGCGCGCGGTCTGAAGGCTGTTCATGTCACATCGTCCGGCGATGTCGCGGACGCGCTCACCGCGCTCGGACTCTAGCATTTCGACTCTAGGAGTTTTCACCTTGGCCTTGATGCCGGTTGCCGATGCCCTTGCCGCGATCCTTGCCGGCGCCGAGCCGCTGGCGCACGAGATGATCGCGCTGGACGCAGCCTTCCATCGCGTGCTGGCGCGCGACGTCGCGGCGCTCCGCACCCAGCCGCCGCAGGCGATGTCGGCGATGGACGGCTATGCGGTGCGCGCCGCGGACGCTGCTCACGCTCAGGCACGGCTGAAAGTGATCGGCGAAGTCGCGGCGGGCCGGCCGTTCGACCAGGCGATCGGTCCGGGCGAGGCGGTACGGATTTTTACCGGCGGCGTCATCCCTGATGGCGGCGACGCCGTCGTGATCCAGGAAGACACGGTCGCCGACAGAGGCAACATCACCGTTACGGAGGCGGCGACCGCAGGCCGGCATATCCGCCCCGCCGGAGTCGATTTCCGTCAAGGCGACCTGCTGCTATCGGAGGGACACCGCCTCACCGACCGCGACCTGTCGCTGGCGGCAAGCATGAACCATCCCAAGCTGCCGGTACGCCTCAG
>WNGJ01000470.1_pt1 | contig 48196 bp, 55 predicted proteins | sample 5400611 | NCBI WGS metagenome assembly WNGJ01 (sample SAMN13153375, study PRJNA577476) | soil metagenome | isolation source: 40 cm soil or saprolite under Garry oak tree replicate 1 | place: USA:California | collected 2016-06-15
CCCAGGTTCTTGAAAAATGGGCAAGCAAATTGAGAAAAAGAGCCATGGGGTTAAGAAGCTGAGTTTCTAATGGCTCTCTCCCAAACAATTTTCTTGAACTCTCTGAAAGAAATGGGAGCCTGAATTTGACACATATCCTGGTTCTCAGACCCGTTTGGTGATGCGGATTGCGCATTGGAGTAGACCTCTGGCTCTTGCATCACTCACGAGCGAATTTGCTCTGACCGGAGCCACCCTTGCTCGTTCCCAGGCTGATCCGGTGCTCTTTCTTATCACCAAACGGGTCCGAGAGCCCATATCCTCGCCATTTTCTTCTTCTGACGCATATCTCCCCGTTTTGGCGAACTTATGAGTCAAACGACACAAACGTAGGCTGGAGCGGAACCAGTGGCTGACATGGTTTGATCTGGACGACGCGATCTGCTCGCCAGAGCCCCACTGGGCGCTCCTCCCGCTCTGCCGACCTGCCAGCCAGGTACCAGCGGTCACGATCCCACAAGAGTCCCAGCGGTTCCGCCAGCACCGAACTTTCGTTCGTTCGGTAAGGAGAGGCATATTGCAAGCTCTTTTGAAGCGTGAGCCCGAGCAGCAGCGCAATCGCCTCACTGCGCGTGAACATGAGAGGTGGTAGAAAATAGCCTGGCAACAGCCGAACCCCCCTTGCCGCCCACGTTCAGCATAGAGCGGCACGCCTAATGCGCTCAGTGTCTCCAGATCACGGTAAATCGTTCTCGTTGACACGTCAAACTGGCGTGCCAATGCTGCTGCGGAGACCGATGGTTTACTGCGCAAAAAGAGCAGGATCCCTAAAGTGCGGTCGAAGCGTTGCATCCGCTTCACTCGGTCCTTTCCAGAAAATATGACAGACACCTGCGAGATAGCCAGTTCTCATTGTGTATCCTACAAGCAGACCACGCGCCTCGTCAACATCGCAGGAACGTTCCCTTAATATGACAGACAGGTGACAATATTCCTATTGATTGACATGAGACTCGATAATAGTAATAATACTTGACATATTTCCCAACATTGATTATTCTGTTCTTATGGAAGAACAATCAGTTCAATATGATGAACAAATTGGTGTCTTGGAAGAGACTACCGTGGCTCCTGTGGCGCACGCGCCGATGGTTGAGCGTGCTTTCCGTCTTCTGGATCTTTTGAGTGTCACGGAAGAGGGTTTGAGTCTTTCGGACCTGGCGCGTGCGCTCAAGATGAGTAAAGGGAGTATCCACGGACTACTCAAAACCTTGGAGAGCAATGGTGCGATTGAGCAAGCAGAGGAGCGCCGCTTTGTCCTGGGTCCCCGCATCTATGATCTCGCCCAGGCCTATGTCCAGCGTGCTGGGCTGCGTCACTTTGCTCTGCCTGCCATGCGCCGCCTGGCAACCAGTACAGGCGAGACGGTTTGCTTGGGAAAGGTCGAGCAGAGTGGCGTGCGGATCATCGAATGTATCGTAGATGAAGGTGAGCAACCTGCTTTGCATATTTCTGCTACGCGAGGTCTGCGTGTACACCTGCTGGCCGCGGCTACCGGCCTTTTTGTATTAGCGAGTTGGCCGGCGGCACAGCGCGAGACCTACTTGCAAGCTCATCCATTGCCTCGCTTTACAGGACATTCGATAACGGACCCCCAGCAGTTTTTGGCACGAGTAGAAGAGGCTGCCCGTACAGGTATCAGCTTCGACCACGAGGAGTACCTGGTCGGCGTTAATGCAGTGGCAGCACCCATTTATGGTACAGGAGGCACATTGGTGGCCCTGCTCTGGATTGTTGGCTTTGCCTCACGCTTTGGAGATGAAACCCTGGATCATGCCGCTCAGCAATTGCGAACTGAAGCTATGAAGGTTTCGCACTCACTGGGAGCAACAGGGCAGGACAACTGAATTTGGAAACACTCAGTCTCGCGATGCAAGTAACAGCTGGAACCTACGGAGTAACGACTAGACTCCGAGATCATATAACTGCTCAAACTGGAGGTCTAGATCGTTCGTAACCTGCCACATGGACGACAACGCCTCGCGCACATTACGTGCTGCACAGGGAGGCAGGTCATCTTGCTGCGCTAACCTTTTGAGCGACTCATAGATATTTAATAGCTCATGCTCTTGCTCAGTAAGAGCATGGCTAAGGAGATCAGTGTTTGTTGCTGCCATGTTATCTCTCCTTCTAACTGTACTGCGCCACAGGGCGGGCATCTACCAGGCGCTTTGCTTTGAGTTCAAAGTGTGGTAGAACCCCGTAATCCACGCGCTCTATGTTGAAGCGTAATCCCTCGTGCGCTTGTGCCAGGTCTTTAGCCAGCTTCACCCGAAGCTCCGACCACTCCGCTTCATGCCCAGGCTTTAGTTCCACCCTGATGGTGATTTCGTCCTGGAGATCATCCCTGCGCCAGATATAGATCTGAAACTCATCTATGGCGGGATACTCACGTACAATCGCTTCTACCGCGCGCGGATAGACATTAGTACCACGAACCAACTTCATGTCGTCCCAGCGCCCGCGGATGCCGCCGTCATAAAGGTCCCAGGTGCGCCCGCAGCTACAGGTACTCGCCGGAACTCTGATGACCATATCTTTGGTGCGATAGCGAATAACGGGTATAAAACCTCGACCAAAGGAGGTTACCACACGCTCACCCAGCTCGTCGTAACCGACAGGTTCATCATTTGCCGGGTTAAGTACTTCCTCGATGAAATGATCTTCGATGATATGGGTTCCTCCTGGCTGGTGGGAACACTCGAAGATCATGATTGTACCAAGCTCGGTCATGCCGGCGGTATCGCCACACTTCGCGCCCCAGGCTTCCTCAAGCTGTTGCTTTACTGCCGGAATGGAGCCAGCAGGCTCACCGGAGCAGATAAGCTTGTCGACTTTACCCTCTCTGGCAAGGTCGATCCCCATCTCCCTGGCCTTTTGCCAGAGGTGCAGCGCGTAGGTAGGCGTAGAGCAGACGGTAGTAGCGCCCATCTCGATAATCTGCTTAATGCGCGCTTCAGTGGTTTGCGCACCACCGGGGATGACCAATGCGCCGATCTTCTCACAGGCGTAATGCGCTCCCCAAAAGCCAATGAAAGATCCGTAGCCAAAGGCGAAATAGACAATATCTTCGGGCCGGACTCCGAACGCCCACAGGCCATAGCACCACATCTCAGCTATCCAGTCCCAGTCTTTTGTACCATCCAACACACGGATGGGGGTTCTTCCAGAAGTGCCAGAGGTGAGGTGGTAACGGATAGCGTTGATAGGGTCGGTGGCCAGCAGATCGCCAAACATTGGCTTTTTCATCTCCGATTCCATCCATTCTTCCCGTGTCATAAAAGGAATACGGCGGATATCATCGAGGGTCTTAAGCTGGTCCGGCTTAAAACCTGCGGCATCGAATTTGCGCTTGTGAAACGGCGTGGTCACATAGGCCCACTCGCACATGCGACGGAGCTTGAGGAGTTGCAGTGCCTGCAATTCCTCACGGGGCAACTTTTCATGCTTGGGGTTCCAGTACTCAGAATAAGCCATTTTTTCCTCCTTCGGCGAAGTGCATGATTAGACTCCGGCGTCTCTATCTATAGGCATGTTAAATAGACCTATTTCTCTCGTCCTACCAACTCACGGGCAATGATGATACGCTGGATATGGCTGGTCCCCTCGTAGATTTGCAGTCCCTTGATATCGCGATAGTACCGCTCCACAGGGTACTCATTGGAATAGCCACGATTGCCATGCATCAGCACTGCCTCGGATGCCGCCGTCATTGCTGCTTCTGTGGCGAAGAGCTTGGCAATAGATGTGGCTTTCGTTGCGGGCAGTCCCTGGTCTTTCGTCCATGCAGCTTTGTAAACGAGTAGTCGTGCAGCCTCCACGCCGGCTGCCATATCAGCCAGTGTCGCCTGGATCATCTCGAAATCTGCGATACGCTGGCCGAACTGGCGACGCTGAGTAGCATAGGCGATACAGGCGTCGAGGCACGCCTGCGCCACGCCGACGGCACCAGCAGCTACGCCCAGGCGGCCCCGATCCAGGGCAGACATAGCAACTTTGAAACCTTCACCTGGAGCGCCGAGTAAGGCACTTCTGGGCACCCGGCATTCCCTGAAGACGATAAAGGCGTGTTCCGATGCACGGTGTCCTAGCTCCTTGCCCGGCATAGGCTCGCGATGGAATCCGGGGGCATCCGACTCAACGATGAATGCACAGATGCCTCTATGGCGAGCGGAGCGGTCTACACTGGCAAAAACGATGGCGACGTTAGCGCTGAGGCCGTTGGTTATCCAGATTTTCTCGCCATTCAGGATGTAATAATTGCCCTCTTCCCTGGCTGTAGTCTCTATACTCGCTACGTCAGAACCAACTTCTGGTTCGGTCAGAGCGTAGCAGCCGATCCAATCACCTGTGGCAAGCAGAGGGAGATAGCGGCTCTTCTGTATCTCGGTGCCCCAATCGCGGATGCAGAGGGTAACAAGGCTTGTATGAACGGTCAAGAAACCACGCACGGAAGAATCGGCCCGTCCGAGTTCCTCGCAGAGCAGGGCGTAGCTCACGTAGTCCATGCCCGATCCACCATACTCCGGTTCGATTGGCCCCGCCAGGAAGCCCAGTTCGCCCATACGCTTGACCAGGTGCAAGGGGAATTCGCCTTTCTCATCCGCTACCCGTGCTACGGGCGCTACTTCTTGCTCTGCGAACTCGCGTGCCTGAACCTGGATGTGTTTTTGTTGAGGAGTCAGTTCGAAATCCATAAGCGCTTCCCTCTAACTATCTGCGTCCAGCACTGCGAGACCTTCAATCTCGATCAGCGCCTCCTCCTGGAAAAAGCGCGAGATCTCGAAAAGGGCTGTCGCAGGGTAATAATCGCCAAAGAAGGAACGATGCACCTTGCCAAGTAGTTTAAGGTGCGCGAGATAATCATCGCGGTCGCGCACAAAGATATTAATTTTCGTGATATCCTGCATCTTCCCGCCAGCGGTTTCGACAACTTTCTGGAGATTGCGAAGTACCTGTTCATACTGGGCTACCAGGTCACCGGGCGCAGCTATCTGACCTTCGGCATCGCTGCCTGTCTGCCCGGCAAGGAAGAGGAGGCGGCCACCTGTTACAAGGATACCATGACTGAAGCCCCTGGGACGTGCCAGGGTTGATGGATTGATGACGGCTTTTTCCATGGTGCTCTCTACCTTCCAGTGAACTTGGGCCTCTCTTTTGCCTTGAACGCTTCGTAGAAACTGCGGTGGTCGTCTCCCATTAGAATGAGCGCCTGTGCCTGCGCCTCGGCCTCGATAGCAGAGACGAGATCCATGCTCAGTTCGTGGTTGATCATATGTTTAGTCATTGAGATAGCAAAGGTTGGACCCTCGGCGAGGCGCCTGGCCCAGGCATTGGAGGATGGAAGCAGGTCGCCATGGGCTACAACGCGATTCACCAGGCCATAACGCTCAGCGGTAGCGGCATCAATGGTATCACCGAGCATCAGTAACTCGGAAGCGCGACCCAACCCAACGACTCGCGGCAGCAAATAACCGGCCCCCATATCAGCACCAGTCAGGCCGACTTTTGTGAAGAGGAAGGCGAACCGGGCCTTTTCAGAGGCGATACGCAGATCAGCGGCCAGGGCAATCACGGCTCCAGCTCCGGCGGTCATGCCGTTGAGGGCGGCGATGATCGGCTTATCCAGCAACCGCATGTTCTGTACGACGGCCCCTGTCATGCGTGTGAACTCCAGGTGGCCTTTCATGTCGCGCTTAAGCAACTCGCCAATGATCTCGTGAACATCCCCACCTGAGCAGAAGTTATCGCCTGCCCCGGTAAGCACAATGGCGCCTACCTCTTGGTCATGGCGCAAGGCCTCAAATAGATCGCGAAGTTGAGCATAGACCTCAAAGGTGAGCGCATTCATTACCTCGGGGCGGTTGAAAGTCAGGGTCGCAACGCCATCGTCCACCTCGTAGAGAAAGTCGTAGTTCAAGAGAGTAACCCTCACTCCAGAGCGGCTGCAAGCAAACGCCCTGCTACAGTCGCTACATAGCTCATGACATCACGCCGCCGCCATCGACATTGATGGCCTGCCCTGTGATACCCCTGTTGATATCCTGCGCCAGGAAAACTGCAATCGCGGCAACTTCTTCCGGTTCGATCAAGCGTTTCTGTGGGCTTGTTTTTTCTAGTGCCTCGCGTGCCTGCACCTCGGGCATTCCAGTACGCGCCACAATATTACTGACACTCGCATCGGTCATGGGGGTATCCACGTAACCGGGGCAAATGGCGTTAACCGTGATGTTATACGGCAGCAATTCGACAGCCAGGGCGCGTGTCAGGCCAAGTACACCATGTTTGGAAGCAGTATATGCTGCGATGTACTTGTCACCAACACGGGAAGCGATCGAAGCGATGTTAATGATACGCCCCCAGCGTTGCTCTATCAGCCCCGGCGCGAAAGCCTTGGTTACATAGTAGACGCTCGTCAGGTTGACAGCAAGCATACGATGCCAGAGTTCATCAGGATGGTTAAGGAATTTGTGGCTGCCGGCATTGCCAGCATTATTGACCAGAATATCGACACCGCCGAGCCCTTCGATCAGGGCGGTAGCCATTTGCTTTACTTGTCCAGAGTCCGTTACATCACTTGGAATCGCCAGGCTCCGTCGACCCGTTGCCCGGATTTCAGCGACAAGCTGCTCGATCTCGACATTGGTGCGAGCTGTCACAGCTACGTCTGCCCCAGCCTGGGCGAGCGCCAAAGCGATACTACGGCCAATGCCACGTCCAGCGCCGGTGACGACCGCTCGTCGTCCTGCGAGCGTAAGATTGTCACTGCTTGTCATAAAGATAATCCTCTCTATTTGATCGACCATTCAGTTGCGGCGGGTCTACAATGCACAAATCAGCGCGGCCAGCAGCCAAAATAGTATTGACTTCATTGCTGGTTGTGAGATAGCCGCCCACCATCGTGGGAATTGATGCCTCGTTGCGTATGCGCTCGCTTAACGGGGTCAAGAAACCACGACCATAGGCTGGCTCGCTGTCAACTGTCGTCTGACCTGCTAATACCGCGATTATATCACACCCATGTGCTCTAAGCATTCTGGCGACGATTACTGCGTCATCAATGTCAAAGCCGCCTTGCGCATAGTCGCCAGCGGGGAGAGCAACCGAGATTGGCTTATCCTGCGGCCACGCAGCTCGTACAGCATCGAACACTTCCAGTGGAAAGCGCATGCGGTGTTGCAGGTCTCCTCCATACTCATCATTACGCTGATTAGTGAGCGGTGAGATGAAGCTTGCCAGCAGGTAGCCGTGGGCGAAGTGGAGTTGTAGCAAGTCGAAACCAGCTTCGTGCGCCATCAGTGCAGCGCGCACGAAATCTTCCCGCACATGATCCATTTCGGCTCGATCCATCTGCTTGGGTACCTGGCTATAGAGCGTATAGGGTATGGCAGAGGCTGAAAGCAACGGCCAGTTGCTGTGGGATAGTGGTCGATCCAGCCCCTGCGCTCTTGGCCTGGTCGAGCCTCGACGCCCGGCATGGTTCAGCAGTAAAGCTAGCTTTGCTGCTGTACGAGTATGAATGGACTCGACGATACGTATCCATGCTTCAACATGGCTCGCCTTGTAGAGTCCTGCGCTTTCTGGAGTAATGCGGCCCCCAGCAGAGATGGCGATTGGCTCAGTCACAACTAAAGCAGCGCCAGCGAGCGTGTCGTTACTCATTTGCTCTGCATGTCCTTCGCCTGGCATACCATCTTGCGCTGGGTATGAAAGGCGCGGTGATAAGACGAGACGGTTGCTAAGCACGAGATTACGCAGCCTCACAGGTGTAAACACCGGTGGTAGCGCAAATATAGCCTGTGGATGATGATAGGTGAGAAGCGAGTTAGCTTTTTGCATGGCCCACCGGTCAACCGCGTCCACGAAGCGGGAATCACGCAGTCGCAGGTCATCGTAAGTGATCCTGCCACTGCGGGTTAGCAGTTGGAAGGTGAATTGCATCGGGTCGAGGCCAAGATAACGTTTAATTGTCTCAAAATAGGTCTGGCTTTCCTGGGCAGCTTTCTGGAAGACCTCGACAACGGGTTTTCTCTCCAGTTCATATTCATTCAATGCGGTTTCCAGATCATGGCGCTGTTCAAGAGCGCTGGCCAGCGCGATAGCATCCTCCATCGCTAGCTTTGTTCCTGAGCCAATGGAGAAGTGGGCAGTGTGAGCGGAATCGCCAAGCAGCACCATATTTTGAAAGTGCCAGTGCCGGGTTTTGAGTGTAGGAAAGTTGATCCACTTCGAGTTATTTGAAAGAAGCCTGGCTCCATGCAGGTTATCGGCGAGCAACTGTTGGCAATAAGCGAGACTTTGCGCCTCGTCAGCCTTGTCAAGGCCAGCCTTCAGCCAGGAAGCCTCGTCGCATTCAACGATAAAGGTGCTGGTTGTACCGCTGAAAGGATAGGAGTGGACCTGAAACAGACCATGTTCATTCTCACAGAAAATGAATGTGAAGGCGTCAAGCACCTTGTCCGCGCCGAGCCAGATATACCTGGCCCTCCCCAGTTCTATGTTGGGCTTGAACTGTGAAGCATAGTTCTTGCGCACTATGCTATTGATACCATCAGCGGCAATCAACAAATCAAAGCCTTCAAGCTCAGCAGGGTCATTTATTTCGTGACCGAACCTCAAGTCGATACCGAGTTCGCGGCAGCGACTTTGCAGGATGTTGAGCAGGCGTTTGCGCGAGATGCTGGCAATTACATGACCTGCGCAACTGATTTTCTCACTTCGATAATATACATCAATGTCATCCCAGATCACGAAATGGCCGGTGATCTGCTCGTACGTCCTATAATCGGCTCGCTGGAAAGAGGCCAGCGTGCGGTCAGAAAAAACGACGCCCCAGCCGTAGGTGACATCCGCCGCGTTGCGCTCGATGATGGTAATAGCGTGCGAGGGATTGGCTTTTTTGATGAGCAGGCCGCTATAGAGGCCTGCCGGACCTGCGCCGAGGATTGCGATTTTCATCCGGCTCTCCTGCCTATTCCGTCAAGTATATCAGCAAGCTTATCGAGTTGGGCAAGATCGGGTACAGTGGGGAAGAGGACTAATTCATCACATCCCGCTTCTTCATAGCCGCGCATAAACTGAGCTATCGCTTGCGGATTCGTGAGCAGGCCAGCGGCAATCCTCTCTGCGAAAGGCCCTGTGAAAGCATAGTACTCCTTCAGGTAGCTGTAACCTGCTTGCTGTACAGCGTCATCACCGAGCGCGAAGTAGCCCTGCGCCCAGAGTTGCGGCTTGCCAGGACGCCCCGCATCATACCATGCAGCGCGAGCTTTGTCGGCGGCGCGAGCAAAAGCTCTTGGTGGTCCACCACCGTGTACATAACCATCTGCATAGCGGACCATGCGAGCATATCCCTGGTCACTCAGACCACCGATTAATACAGCGGGGCCGCCGGGGCGCATTACCGCCGGGCCGGTAGAGCCTTCTTCCCATATCGAACGCAGCGAGGAGAGTTGCTCCGAGAGCCGCTTGCCTCGCCCCCGGTAGTCAATGCCTGCAAAGTCGTAATCTTCCTTGCGAGCGCCAACTGACAGCCCCAACACCAGCCTGCCATTGGAGAGAGCGTCAAGCGAAGAGACTGTTTTGGCCAGCATAGTATTATTGTGCAGAGGTCCTATAACGATGGTGGTAGCCAGCGTGACCCTGTAGGTGACGGCAGCGGCTGTGGCCAGGCTTATCAGTGGCTCGTAGCTGTCGTAACTAAGCCGATCAAGTACTCCAAGGCTGGAGAATGGTCCCTCATCGGCCCTGCAGGCCCATTCAATGAGTAGCTGTCCCTTCGTGCCTGGAATGGTGCTAGGCAGTCCGACGCCGACTCGCATACATGCAACCCCTTTGTTGGTTGAGCGTTCTCAAATCGCGTAACATTGCCAGCTCATGCTAAATTAGTATGCAACAAAGGCGAGACTATTTCAAGCAGCAGGGAGCGATAAGCGTCATTTCGTCGCAAAAAAACAATGCCCCTGGCATCGTGAATGCAATTGCACCAAGCTGTTTACCCATAATGATAGATTTGCCTCCTCTCTCCAAAGCTTGTACAATACTCCTACGTACATCGAGGAAAGGAATAAAAGTTCACCGTGAAAGTCAAACGCGCCCGTATCTACGATGCGCTGGCATTGCTTACCGCCATAATAGTAGTTGTCCTGGACCAATGGACGAAGGCATGGGTTGTAGACAATCTGGGTCCTGCGGATATTGGCCCGCGTATTTCGCTGGTAGGTGATTATCTCGTTCTCTACTACATCCGCAATAATGGGGCAGCATTCAGCTTGTTTGCAAACAGCATCGTGCTAGTCGTTCTTATAGTAGTGGCTATCGGAGTGATCTCATACCTGTACGCGCGCATGCTCAACACTGGCAACCTGGGGTATAAGCTCATTTTTGGTTTGATTATCGGCGGAGCGCTAGGTAACTTAATCGATAGGGCCCGCCACAGCGGGTACGTCGTCGACTTCATCTCTTTCAATATCCCTCAGATTGGTTTCCATTTTGCCATTTTCAATCTCGCCGATGCCGCAATCTCCGTCGGCGTTTTCCTGCTTTTTGTGGCTCTCCTCTTCGGCAGTCTACGTGGGTCCAGGGATACCTCCCAGCAGGCACAACCACCGCGAGAACCTACACCGACAATACCCCCCGCAAACAATAGTGGAGCACTCCACTCATCGAAAGAGCATGATGCATAACCCTGATCCTTCCTTCTCTCATGAGAAAGACACGTTGAGTGTTCAAGCAGGCGAAGCGGGCCAACGGCTTGACCGGTATCTCGTTTCTAAACTAACCGCCATATCTCGCACAAGAGCGCAGCAACTGATCGCGGACGAAATGGTACTTGTCAATGGAGGCCCAGGTAAACCGGGTTATGCGCTCAGAATTGGCGATGAAATACAGGTACTTTCACCCAGACAAAATAAACGAGACAGTGGTATCAAGCCTCAATCATTACCCCTCGACGTGGTCTACGAAGACCAGGACCTGCTTATTATAAATAAAGCCGCCGGGATGGTGGTTCATCCCGCTCCCGGTCACCACGATGATACGCTAGTGAATGCCCTACTGGCACGCTATCCTGATATCCACTGGGATACTGCAGATCAACGACCAGGCATTATTCACCGCCTGGATAAAGATACCTCCGGCCTGATTATCGTTGCCAGGAATATCGCTACTCAAGCAGCCCTGGTGGAACAGATGAAACGACGCGAAATCGTCAAACGGTACCTGGCCCTCGTCGAGGGTGTAGTTGCCCTTGACCAGGGCAGTATCGATGCTCCTATCGGTCGCGACCCACGTCATCGCCAGCAAATGGCAATCACTGCTCTGAGCAGCAGAGAAGCGCGCACACACTTTCGTGTACTAGAGCGGTTCGCTCGTCACACCCTGTTACTTCTAGAGCTTGAGACCGGGCGCACGCACCAGATCCGCGTGCATTTGAAGGCTATAGGACATCCTATCGCGGGCGATCCCGTCTATGGATCTGGTAACACGATCCGGGGATTGTCGCTCAAACATCAGTTTCTGCATGCCTATCAACTCAAGTTCACCCACCCCATTACAGGAGCAAGCATAGACGTTGAGGCGCCCCTTCCTGAAGATCTGCAGGCCATGCTCAACGAGAAAAGTTTCCTGTAGTCCACTGGTAAAAACTGTGCCTGTATGCTATACTATCGGTGTCGCAAAGATTTGAAAGCAACCCCACCTGAAAATGCCAGTACTAGAATCAACTGACAACTTAACTCCCCGTAGCGCTCTGCGTCACCGGCCAATCGGAGATGACACAGCCAAGCCAGGGAAGGAGCCTGTTGTCTCCACGGAGACAGTACCTGTTGCGCAGCGTGCCTCTCGACAGCACCCTAAACAGACGGATGCTGCAGAGGAGATACATGAGTGGCAGCAGGCAGATACTGGGAACACCAGGCGTGATCGCACAACTGGCGTACCCCGGCAAGCCAGTACGGCATCAAAAAAACTGCCAAAGGTACCTGCTTCAAAGGCAACACGAAGCAGGGGGAAATTCTGGCAGCGAGCGCACCCTTTGTTCTACCTGGGCATAGGTATGATAGCGATGCTGACGCTGTGGACATTGCTGTCAACGGCCGTAAGTTGGTGGAACACAACCTGGGATGACGTTCACTATGGACGCCCACGCACTTTCCAGATAGATGCTTTCGTGGGACATAACGAGGCAGGGGGTACACCTAGCCATTTCATAGCTATCAACTTGAATGGTCGCATCGAAGTGATCGAACTCCCCGGTGGCGATGGGTCTAAGGCACGCATCTATCTCGGACCTCAGCTATACGGCAGCGGAGATGATTTGATAGCTGTAACGATCAGTTTTGTTGATGTCAATGGCGATCACCGACCAGACATGCTTATCCATTTTCGGTCATCGCGCATCGTGTTTATTAACGACGGAAGCGGCTTTCGACCACTTCGACCCGAAGAGCGCAACGCTGTCGAGCAGTATCTACAAAAGATAGGGCAGTAAGTATACTTTGCCAGCGGGCGTTTTAGAAGATCATTACTGTTCAATTTCCGGCCGATCATGGAAACAAGGCCTCTCATCGGAAAATTCGATGAGAGGCCTTGTTTCCATGTGTTCTCTTCACCATGTCATGTCGTCTAATCGCTCTGTCCTGGCTGAATGGAATCATAGCAAATACTTGCAAAGATCTATTACAAAATTACCTAATAAATTTATTTTTTGTTTTAATACTGAAGCGTTAGTAATATTAGAAATATTAATAAAGTTTAGAATATGATTAATTTTTCTATTGCTGACTTGTAATTTTTGGAGAAGGGCGATTAGTATAGTAGCTACAAATGTACGTGCTAACCTCATCTATAAAGATTCATACCACTGGCATTTCTAGAAATGAGAGATCAGAGAAGAAATACATGGACTATCCAAAGAAACATGAAAGTATGGTCCTGGAGCCAACAATCGGGACAATAGATTACCATGAAGCCATCGTGAGCGCTCTGAACTGCCATCGAACCCTGTTGGATGGTGCACTGGCTCAGCTTGCAGCGCAGACAACAGTATTTACAGAGGCCGCAGCCGGGCTCATCGAGACGCTACGTAGCGGGCACAAAGTACTGGTTGCCGGAAATGGGGGAAGTGCAGCCGAGGCACAGCATTTTGCCGCAGAACTGGTTGGGCGCTTTAAGCGCGAACGATCGCCCTACGCTGTGCTCGCTCTTACTACTGATACCTCGATCCTCACGGCAGTGGCCAACGATTATGGGTACCAGGATGTGTTCGCTCGCCAGGTCCTGGCACTTGGTCGGCCCGCTGACATGCTGATTGCCTTTAGCACGAGTGGTGATTCCGAGAACCTCGTACGTGCGGCAGCAGCGGCACAGCGATGTCTGATGACTGTGATAGCAGTAACAGGCGACCGGCCAAACCGCCTGGAACGCATGGCGGACCCGGCCATACGCGTGCCTGGGGTCGATACTGCCATCATTCAGGAACTCCATATGGTGGTGACGCATATCCTTTGTGATCTGGTAGAGTCGGAGCTCGCTGCTTGTGAGAGGGGGGCTGGCAGATGAAAAACCGGGCTGTCTTGCTTGACCGCGATGGCACACTGGTTCTTCCGCGGCACTACCCCTCTCGTCCCGAGGACCTGCGCCTCTACGATGATATCGGTCCAGAACTGAGGGATCTTCAGAGGGCAGGGTTCCGGCTGGTGGTAATCACAAACCAATCAGGTATTGCACGCGGGTATTTTACGGAAGCAGACCTGCAGCGCATGCATATCTACCTGGCCGGGGAGCTTGAACAGCAAGGTGTGCGGCTTGATGCCATCTACTACTGCCCACATCACCCGGCAGGGGTGATCCGAGAGCTTGCAGTGCGCTGCACCTGCCGCAAGCCGCAGCCAGGTATGTTGCTGCAAGCTGCAGCAGATCTCAATCTCGACTTGCAACGCTCCTGGTTCGTTGGAGATATCCTCGACGACGTGGAAGCGGGCAATCGGGCTGGCTGTCGTACCGTCCTGGTCGACCTGGGGACTGAGCCACAACCCGAGCAGCCAGGGCGCGCTCCCACCTTTGTCGCCCGCAATACCCTGCATGCTCTACAGATCATTGAGGCGCACGAATTTCCTGGTCTTGCCACCGAGCTCACCTACCGCCCGGCAAATTGGCAGTTAGTATTGAACCCGGAGTGTAGAGTTGCTGTCGCATCAAGCTCATCAACGGGAGGGACGAGTAATACGGATGTTAGCTGAACTTGTTCATGGCTTTCGCAAGCTGCGTGCACTGGTAATAGGAGACGCGATGCTTGACTCATATCTTGAGGGGACTGCGGCACGGCTTAGTAGAGAAGGGCCTGTGCCAGTTGTACGCAAGACGGAGGAGCGTCGTATTCCAGGAGGTGCAGCCAATGCCGCTACTAATCTCTCTGCGCTTGGTGCTGAAGTAACCTTCTTGAGCATTGCCGGGCATGACATGACAGGCTCGGTGCTGCGGTCGGCTCTACGCAAACAGGGCGTCGACGATCACTGGATCATTGAGGATGAGTCTACAAACACCCTGCACAAGTTGCGCATCATGGCGGATGGTCAGTACGTCGTTCGCTTTGATGAAGATGCGCGTCACCTCTCAACGGAGAGCCAAAAGCTACTATTGGCGAACCTCGAAGAGGTCTTTTCGCAAAGCGATCTTGTTTTAGTGTCCGATTACGGCTATGGCACCATATCGGATGAGCTGATTGAGCGGCTGCGATTACTGCGCTCTCTTCACGCGTGCCCGCTGCTGGTCGATTCCAAGCACCTGTCCCGTTTCCGCCATGTGGGCGCGACCGTAGTTACGCCCAATCACCTGGAGGCCTGGCTGCTGGTCGAGCCTGGATGGATCGCGGACCCTGCGAGATCCAAAGCAGGTGTTGATATAGCCGAGATCGAAAGCCTAGGACGGCGCCTACTCACGATGATCGACGCAGAGCATGCGGCGATTACATTGGCCGGAGATGGCGTGTTTCTGGTTGACCGGCATGGGATGGCACTGCACCTCCCCACCCACCCGGTAGTACATGCCGGGGATGTCGGCGCAGGCGATTCGTTCGCGGCGGCAATGGCTTTGGCACTCGCCGCTGGTGGAAGTATTGAGGAAGCCGCGCGCGTCGCTACAGACGCGGCGAGTATTGCCGTGACCAAACGCTGGACAGCAGTTGTACGTTATCAAGAACTACTCCAGCGTGTGAGTCTCGGGGATAACGCCACGCACTCGCGCTCGCTTACCCCCGTATCCGAGGCCTGGTCGCCCGAAACGATAACCCGGCTAACAGCAGAGCTTGGCGAAGAACGGCAGCGTGGTCGGACGATCGTCTTCACCAATGGCGTCTTTGACATCCTCCATGCCGGGCATGTCCAGTTTTTGCGGCATGCAAAAGCGCTCGGTGATGTGCTCGTCGTTGGTGTCAATAGCGATCACAGTACGCAGCGGCTCAAAGGGAAAAGTCGACCAATCACCTGTGAGCGCGACCGTATGGCGCTGGTTGCCGCGCTTGAGGCAGTTGACCATGTAGTTCTTTTCGATGAAGACACGCCTACCGAGCTGATACGTACGCTACGTCCTCATATCCATGTGAAAGGTGGCGACTACGCCGATGAAGCGATACCAGAAGCCGAAGCCGTGCGCGAGATCGGTGGTCGTCTCGTAATCCTACCCCTGGCAGGCAGCATCAGCACGAGCAGTGTGATTGACCGTATTATTGCCCTGGCATCTGATGACGGGATTGAGGTGAAGCGATGATTGACGAACAATGGCGTCTGGTGCAACGAATCCTGGCCGTCCGGCTTGATAATCTTGGCGATGTGCTGGTCACTACCCCAGCCCTCCACGCAATCAAAACCTCGCTACCCGGTGCCAAACTCACCTTACTGGCAAGTCCCGTGGGAGCGCAGGTCGCCAGGCTCAATTCTGATATCGATGACCTGATCGTCTATGAAGCCCCTTGGATGGATCCCTGGCACATGTTGCCACAAGACAGCCAGAGGGAGCAGCAAATGGTTGCCGCGATCCGAGAGCAGCATTTCGATGGCGCAATCATCTTCACCTCGTACCACCAGAGTTCACTGCCAGCGGCCTATCTGTGCTACCTGGCCGATATCCCGCTGCGCGTTGCTGCGTCGATAGACGGGTCTGGGTCGTTATTGACGACTCGTCACAAACACCCAGAACACATGATGCACGAAGTCGAACGCGGGCTTGACCTGGCTGGCGCGATTGGTCTTACAACGAACCACCTTGACCTGGTTTTGGAGGTACCAGACAGGGCCAGGGGAAGGGCCTACGATTTCCTATCGGCTTGCGGCATCAATCCCCGGTCTCCACTGGTTGTGGTTCATCCGGGGTGCAGCATGCCGGCACGCACCTACCCCTGGGAGATGTACGCCCAGGTTATTGATCTGCTGGTTGAGTGTCTCGGCGCAACAGTTATTGTGACCGGAACTGGGGATGAGCGAGCGCTGGTTGAGCAAGTACTGGGCCTGGTGCGAGAGGATAATCGCAGGGCAATATTCGCTTGTGCTGGCACGCTGCCGTTCCCAGCGTTCTGCGCCTTGATTGAGGCCGCAGATCTCACCATTACCAACAACACGGGGCCGATGCACATCTCGGCGGCGGTCAAGACTCCCGTTGTCGCGCTGTTTGCCCTGACAAATCCGCCAGAGCAATGGGGACCCTGGCATGTGCCCCAAAGGCAGCTTTATCGCGATGTGTTTTGTCGCATTTGCTATAGTCGCATCTGCCCCTACGGGCACGAATGCTTGCGCCTGGTAACACCAGAGATGGTCGTCGATGCCGCCACAGAACTGCTGAAGGAGACACTGCCGGGCTTTGTGGATGAATACGCCTGGGCAGTGCCAGCCAGCAACCGGGGGGTGTCTCGATGAACGATTGGTTGGCAGCGCACAATATTCTGGCGGTTCGCCTTGACAATATAGGTGACGTGATTATGTTAGGACCGGCGCTACGCGCGGTGAAAGAAAGCTCGCCGCATGCACGACTGACGCTGCTCGCCAGTCCTGGTGGGGCAAGCGCTGCGCCGCTACTGCCCTGGATCGACGACGTGCTCGCCTGGCGTGCCACCTGGCAAGATATCGGCGGACGTATGCCATTTGATCCGGCACAAGAGCTGAAACTCATCGACCTGCTCAGAGAACGGAATTTTGACGCAGCGCTGATTTTTAGCTCTTTCAGTCAGACGCCGCATGTTCCTGGCCACGTCTGTTACCTGGCGGGCATCTCACTGCGTGCGGGAGAGTCGAAGGAGTTTGGCGGCGGTACTTTAACAACCGAGTTACGCGGTGCCCCAGACGAACTACACCAGGTGGAACGAAACCTGCGTCTCGTTGAGTGTCTAGGATTCGTTGCCAGGGATCGTCAGCTCACGGTTGCTATCCCCGAGGAGGCCAGAGCGGTTGTTCCCACGCTGCTCGCCCGGGCAGGACTCGACTCGGCCGCTCCCTTTATCCTCGTCCATCCCGGAGCGAGCGCGCAAGCACGCCGCTATCCCGCACAGCGTTTTGGCGTGCTTGCGCGCTTATTGACCAGGAGAGGCTGGCAGGTCCTCGTGGTCGGCGTTGAGCGGGAGGTGGCACTGATCGAGGAGGTACTCCAGCACGCTCCCCAGGCTTATGGCCTTGCCGGCGAGACGACGCTGGCAGAGTATGCGGCACTGATCGAACAGGCCGCACTCGTGATCTGTAATGATACGCTTCCAATGCATCTTGCCGACGCATTAAGGAGACCAGAGGTCGTCCTTTTCTCAGGAACCGACTATGAGGAGCAGTGGCGACCACGAGCGACACGCTCCCGGCTGCTGCGCCGCAGGACGGCTTGCCATCCCTGCTATCTTTTCGAGTGCCCGATCGGACTAGCCTGCCTTGATATCTCGCCTGAAGAGGTAGTCGAAGAGGTCGAGGCACTGCTGGTCGATAGTGGAACCATCGAGGCGAGTGATCAGTTGCTCATGGCGGGGGGAAGCCGATGAGCGACAGGAGAGCACTAAAATTGAATCTCCGGCGCGTCGCTGTCTTCCGTGCGCTTCAACTTGGTGACCTCTTGCAAGCAGTACCAGCCCTGCGGGCGCTTCGGAGAGGCTTTCCCGGTGCCGAAATTACTCTGATTGGGCTGCCGTGGGCAAAGCCATTCGCCCAGCGCTTCCATCACTACGTTGACCGCTTCGTCGAGTTTGTTGGCTTCCCGGGTATTTCTGAGGTTGAAGTCAATCCCGAGCGCACTGCCCGTTTCATCGAGGAACAGCGAGCTTATAATTATGACCTTGCCATTCAAATGCATGGCAGCGGTCAGACGAGCAATCGCTTTGTACTTGCACTCGGCGCAAGAGTAACTGTGGGCTACTACAAGGGCAAACGTCCCGGTGAACTGACGCTCGGGGCACCTTATCCGCACGATCAGCCCGAGGTACGCCGTAATTTAGAGCTGGCGAAGTTGCTTGGCTGCCCAGATTACGGTGCCGGGTTGGAGTTTCCGCTGTACAATAAAGATCATGCTGAAGCCGCCGCACTCTTTCGCAGGTTGCCGGGTGCAAATCGCCCATGGATTGGGCTTCACCCAGGCGCTCGGCCTCCAGCCCGCCGCTGGCCAGCAGAGTACTTTGCTTCAGTCGCCGATACCCTCGCCCGGCGGTTCAATGCGCAAGTCATCCTGACTGGAGATTCTGACGAAGAGACAACTGTACAGTTAGTGGCACGACAGATGAAGACACGGCCACTCAACCTGGTAAGCCAGACCTCCCTTGGAGGGCTCGCTGCACTGATCAGCGAACTGGACCTCTTCGTCAGCAATGATACCGGCCCGGCTCACATTGCGATTGCAGTTGATACTCCCAGTATTACGATCTTCGGCCCGGCAGATTATCGACGCTGGGCTCCGCTTGATCAAAAGCGCCATCCCATCGTGCGGCGTCCCGTCGAGTGCAGCCCGTGTGGCTACTGGGATTGCCCGATCGACCATCGCTGCCTGCGTTGGGTCAGCCCTCAAATGGTCGTGGAAGTTGCCGAGCATCTACTTGCGAGAGGAACCGTTGCATGCGACGTCTGAAAATTCTCACCTGGCACATCCATGGTAGTTATCTGAATACCCTTGCTCGTATCGAGCATGACTGGTACCTGCCGGCCAAACCTGGCCGTCCAGAGGGGTACGGCGGTCGTGGCCCGACCTTCGAGCTGCCCGATTATGTTCGCGAGGTGCCCGCAGAGCAGATGCGTGATCTGAAACTGGATCTCGTTATCTACCAGACGCCAAAGAACTACTTCGAGGATCAATTTGAGATCCTGGGCGCTGAGCAGCGCCGGCTGCCCAAGATCTACCTGGAGCACAACACGCCGAAGCCCAGCGCTGTCGATACGCGCCACCCGGTTGATGATCCGGATGTGCTGCTGGTTCATGTTACCCATTACAATAGCCTGATGTGGGACAATGGGCGGACGCCAACTGCGGTGATCGAGCATAGCGTCGCTATCGACCCGGCAATCAGATACAGCGGTCACCGCGCAAGCGGTATCACGGTGATTAATGGCATGCAGAAGCGACCACGCATCGCCGGTTATGACATCTTCCTGCAGGCACGGCAAAGAGTGCCACTCGATGCTGTTGGCATGGAGACCAGAGATTTGGGCGGCCTCGGCGATATTCCATACCGGGACCTGCATCGTCTTGTCGCGGACTACCGCTTCCTGTTCAGCCCAATTCGTTATACCAGCCTACCGCTGGCTGTAATCGAGGCCATGAGCATTGGTATGCCCGTCGTAGCCCTTGCAACGACTGAACTTCCAACTGTCATCTTGCATGGCGAAACGGGCTATGTCTCCTGCAATGTCGATGAATTGATCGAACGCATGCTCTTCCTGCTTGCGGACCGTGAGGAAGCCTGCAGGCTGGGTAGAAATGCGCGCGCCGTTGCGCATGAGCGTTTCGGCCTCGATCGCTTCATCCAAGACTGGAACAGGGCGTTTGCTCTCGTTACCCAGACAGTATGAGTCGTATGCCCTGCGTGGCACTGAGAGGAATAAAATCGATGGATCGACCAACACGTATTGCGTTTTTAAGTGAACATGCCAGTCCGCTGACCAACCTCGGTGGTGCAGATGCAGGCGGGCAAAATGTCTATGTAGATCAGGTGAGCCGGAATCTTGCGCGTCGCGGCTATGCCGTCGATGTCTTTACCCGTCGCGATAGCCCTGACACGCCTGAGATTGTTGCATGGACGCCAGGGGTCCGGGTCGTGAACCTGTTAGCGGGGCCGCTGAAGCCACGGCCGAAGGATGAACTCTGGCCATTCATGCCGGAGTTCCGCGACTCCTTGCTACGTTTTATGGAGCACGATGAAACGCACTACGACCTCATACATGGCAACTTCTGGATGTCGGGTTGGGTTGCAACGGAGGTACGAAGCCGGCTTGATATCCCCGTTGTCCAGATCTTTCACGCCATGGGCAAGACCAAGCGCCGCCACCAGAAGAAGGTTGACACCAGCCCTGGGGATCGAATCAAGATCGAATCGGCTGTGATCCGGGAGGCCGATAGAATCATCGCCCAATGCCCCAGTGAGCGGTCCGAACTGGTTAACGATTACGGTGCTGATCCCCATAAGGTTGTGATTATTCCGTCGGCTGTCAACACCAGAATCTTCAAACCGGTATCCCGCGATGAGGCCAGGCAGCGCATCGGATTGGAAACGGAAGATACAGTCATCGTTTATGTCGGTCGGATGCTGCCGAGGAAAGATATCCGCAACATAGTCCGAGCCCTGGCCGTGTTAGTGCGAGAGAACGAAAACGCCAGGAACACGCCTATGCCACCGCTAACGCTCATGATTGTTGGGGGAGAATCTGTGGAGCCGGATCCTGTTGCCACACCTGAGATTGGTGAGTTGCAGAAACTGGCGGCAGAACTCGGCGTCGCAGACCGTGTGCGTTTTATCGGCAAGCGCCAGCCCGAGGTGCTGCGCGACTACTATAGCGCAGCCGATGTCGCGGTAACAACTCCCTGGTACGAACCCTTTGGCCTCACACCTCTTGAGGCAATGGCCTGTGGTCGTCCCGTGATCGGATCGGCAGTTGGTGGCATCACATATACCATTATGGATGGCGAAACGGGCGTCCTTGTTCCTCCACGTGATCCCGAAGCGCTTGCTGCCTGTTTGCAGCAACTGCTCAGTCAGCCGGAATTATGTAGGCGAATGGGTCTGGCTGCACGCAAGAGAGTAGAGCGAGAGTTTACCTGGTCCATTGTAGCGATGCGAACCGGGGCCCTCTATGAACAACTGCTGGCCGAGCGTATGTGTGAGACATTGCCTATAGCGACACAACCAATGGCATCCCTGCCCGCAGCATCGGACACTACATCTCTAGGGGGAGAGGACTTTGACGCTCGTTGATGTGCTCATCCCGACCTATCACCGCAAGACCGGCCTGGCCGTTGTGTTAACTAGCCTGCTCGGCCAGACCTTTACCGATTTCGATGTAATCGTCTCGGATCAGACCGAGGAAGAAGGCGCTAGTCTCGAAAGTATTGAGCTTCAAACGCTTGTACGAGCACTGAGGTGGCATGGTCATCGAGTAACGTTGCACCGCCACTTGCCACGACGCGGCATGGCTGAACAGCGAAACTTCCTGCTCGAGCAGAGCCACGCACCTTATGTACACTACCTTGACGATGATGTACTGCTCGATCCGCCAGTGATAGAGCGCATGCTGGGGGTGCTCCAGGCTGAAGCATGTGGCTTTGTAGGTTGTGCCGCCACCGGACTTGGCTACATCGACGACGTCCGGCCTGACCAGCAACAGATCGAACTCTGGACGGGACCCGTCAAGCCAGAACCATTTGAGCCAGAGGCAATCCCCTGGGAGCGACACCTGGTGAACAATGCGGCCAACCCGCTTCATCTGGAGCAGCGGCTGGTGGAGGGCGATGGGATCGTGCGCTACAAGGTCGTCTGGGTGGGAGGGGCCAACATCCTTTATGACCGTGTCAAATTGCTCGATGTCGGAGGATTTTCCTGGTGGCAGCGTCTACCACCTGAGCATGCCGGGGAAGAAGTCGTCGTCCAGTTCCTGCTTACCAGGAAATACGGTGGATGCGGTATCCTGCCAAGTGGTACCTATCATCTTGGTTTGCCGACCACTGTTGAGGACCGGGTCCACAATGCAACCGAACTCTTTAGTGAGCTCATACAGGAATACGGCGTTCACCCTAACAAACCCGTCGAACCCCTACAAGGGTCTCTTTCGCCTCGTGGCAGATAAGGAGTATATGAATGAATAGCGATAGTTTGAAAGGAAAAGTTGTCTTAATTACAGGGGCCGGGAGTGGCCTGGGGGAGGCCACTGCACGTGCTTTTGCTCGTGCTGGCTGTTCCGTCGCTTGCGTTGACATCGATGAGAAATCAGCCGGACGAGTGAGCCAGGACCTGATTTCACAAGATACAGGAAGTATCGCGATCCAGTGCGATGTGAGCGATGCTGAGGCTGTAACCCACACCGTGCAAATGGTACATGAGCAGTTCGGGCATTTGGAGATCATTGTGAACTGCGCAGCCATCGATTATACTTGCTCGGTCGATGAACTGACGATTGAGCAGTGGGACCGGGTCATAGCAATCAATCTGCGGGGCCCATTCCTCTTTGCTAAGGCAGCGCTGCCGATTATGCGGCGGCAACACACAGGCCATTTGATCAACATCGCTTCGACCGCTGCGACCCGTGCATGGGCGAACGCTTCAGCCTATCATGCCTCAAAGTGGGGCCTGGTCGGTTTCAGCCGGGGTCTGGGCGTCGAAGGACGCCCAGACGGCATCCGTGTAACGACCGTCATTCCTGGAGGGATGCGCACCCACTTCTTCGACCGTTTCGTCGAACAGGGTATTCCCATGCCAGAGGAGCAGAACCTGCAGGACCCGGCAAGCGTCGCTGGTGTAATTGTGTTCGCTGCCATGGTACCTCCGGGGTCTGCCCTCCAGGAAGTGATTATCACTCCACTCACCGAGACAAGCTGGCCGTAACTGCATCTACTGTCTCTGCGTCTCGCTCTGATCGCACAGGGCACAACAAAAGGGACCGCGAAACACCTATGGGGGATAGTGAACGTGGCCCCTTATGCAACCGGACGCACTGGCGCGTCTTACGACACTGGACAGCATAGCCGATGCACTCAACTATTATCCCTCAATTCGCCTCGTTTATCTCTCAGTTCGCCTCATTTCTGTGATGCATTCGCCTCATACATTGATATCCTAAATCCCCCCTCGCACATACGTCGTGATCGCGGCTTAACTTTCCAGGCGACCCTGGAGGTAGAGCCAGCGGACAAACTCTTGCCGCTTGTCCTCAGGACTGGCCTCATGATAGGCACCTTGCTGATAGAGTGCTTTGACGCTAAAGAGGTAAGCGATCTGCTCGCACGAAAAACCCGCCTGCTCGAGCAGCTGAACCTGATCGTCCGGCAGAGGTGGGAACGGCTCTTGGAATTCCATGGTCCTCCTCTATCTGCGTTGCGCCGCGATAAAGGCGGCATACCAGCGGCCACTGTCTTTAACAATGCGGCGCTGGGTGGGGTAGTCAACATAGACGATGCCGAAGCGCTTGCTGTAACCTTGCGCCCACTCGAAGTTATCCAGCAGCGACCAGACGAAGTAGCCCCGCACCGGTACCTCTTGTGCTTGTGCCTGCACGAGGGCCTGAAGATGCTCACGTATATAGTGTACGCGCTGCGGGTCCTTGACGTGATCGTTGCCATCCCAATGATCAGCAAAGGCTGCGCCATTCTCTGTCACCACTATGGCACGAGGAGCATAGTCACGGTGAACTCGTACCAGCACATCAGTTAAGGCCCTGGGGTAGACTTCCCACCCCATCTCTGTATACAAGGAATCCGCTACCACTGCGACATGTTCATAGCGCCTGGTCGTACTGTTACCAGCCCCGTTTTCCTCCACACGAGCACGAATGAGCGACCGCGAGTAGTTGTTGACGCCCAAAAGGTCGATGGGAGCCGCGATGATGTCCAGGTCACCATCCTGTATTGGCGGAGGAGCTACCCCCGCATCAGCGAAGAGACCTTCAGGATAGGTGCCCCGGAAGATCGGGTCGAGAAACCAGCGATTGCTCATCTTATCTGCCCACTCTACCGCGTCTAACGTCTCAGAATGATCATTCGCAGCATAGACGGGCGTGAGATTCAGCGTGATCCCCAACTGCGCTTGCTGGTGGGTGTGCGTACGCAGGCGCGGGAGTGCTAACCCGTGTGCGAGCAACAGGTGATGAGCTGCGATGTAGGCCGACTGATTATTGCGTATACCCGGAGCATGTTCGCCGGTACCGTATCCAAGATAGGCAGAGCACCAGGGCTCATTCAGTGTGACCCACCAGTCGACGCGGTCTCCTAGCCGCCGTGCGACTACCTCTGCATAGTCTGCAAAAGCGAATGCTGTATCTCGATTGAGCCAGCCACCTTTCTCATGCAGCGCCAACGGAAGGTCCCAGTGATACAGGGTCACAAGGGGAGTAATACCTTGCGCCAGGAGTGTATCCACCAAACGATCATAAAAATCCAGACCTTGCTCGTTGACGGTTCCCGTTCCCTGGGGAAGAATACGCGGCCACGCAATGGAGAAACGATACGCATTCAAGCCTAGTTCGGCCATCAGCGCCACATCCTCCGGCATACGGTGGTAGTGGTCGGTTGCAACATCTCCGTTCTCGCCTTGATGTACCTTGCCCGGAATAGCTGCGAACTGATCCCAGATGGACAGGCCGCGCCCATCCTCATATGCTGCGCCCTCGATCTGATAGGATGCAGTTGCCGCACCCCACAGAAAATCCGCGGGGAAGACTGGTGTTATAGAGGTATCAACCATCGTTCCTGGTTTCGGATCATTGATTATGCTCATTCATACTCCTGAGATGGACACCCGTTTGTAGGGATACTCCTTGTGGGTACCCAACGGATAGCCCTCATAACTTAAAGTAACTGTGAGTTTTCCTGGCTCGCCCGCCCGTTAGGGGAAGAAGCATGAGCCGTTTCTGTCGGGTTAGTTTTGTTTTCCGCTCCATAGAGGAAGCAGTGGACCCAGTGTCCTTCACCCAATTCCGTACGCGGCGGAAACTGCTGGCTGCATACAGGCATGGCGTGTGGACAGCGGGGATGAAAGCGACAGCCGCTGGGTGGGTTGATCAAACTTGATGGCTCCACGCTTCCGCCCACGGCCGCTATAGGTTGTGCCCAAGGCGATCCCTTGCTGTCACCCTGCTGGTCAGCGGACCCAAATCGATCAGGGTCTGGTGCGGCAGAGAGCAAGAGTTGGGTATAGGGATGTTTTGGTCGCTGGATCACCTCTTCACTGGGACCACCCTCAACTAGCTGTCCCGCGTACATTACCAGCGTCTCCTCGGCGAAATAGCGGGCGCTGGCAATATCATGTGTAATGAAGAGCAGCGCCAGGTCCTCTTCTTCTTTGAGACGCGACAGCAGGTTCAGCACATCCAGCCGGATTGACACATCGAGCATCGAGACAGGCTCGTCGGACAGGAGGACAGAAGGTCCTGCCGCCAACGCACGGGCAATCGCAACGCGCTGGCGCTGACCGCCACTGAGTTGGTGAGGAAACTTGGGCATGAACTGCTCAGCAGGAGTCAGGTTCACTCGTTCGAGCAACGATGTGACGAGCCGTGTCTCTTCTGCAGTACTATGCGCATGCCCATAAATACGTAAAGGACGGCTGAGATGATAGCGCACAGTATGCACCGAGTTCAGCGACGAGAACGGATCCTGAAAGACCATTTGTACATGGCGACGGTATGCCCGCAGGGCAGCTTCCCCCCTGGCTTTGATCACCTCCTTGCGAAAGCGGATGGTGCCTGCCGATGGCGTGTAGAGGCTTGCCAACAATCGCGCTACTGTTGTCTTGCCACTCCCGCTTTCCCCTACTAAGGCCGTAGCATGACCGGGACGGAGAGCCAGCGAAGCATCCTCGACTGCATGCACCACACGCGAGGGGCCAAAGAGCTTGACCTTGTTTAAAGGGAACTCCTTGCGCAGATGTACTGCTTCCAGGATGGGTTCTTCATTGGTTGACGTTGCTGTGTTGGTTAACATATTCAGACTCCAGACTTTCAGGTGGACCTTTAGGATTCAGTATAGTATCATAGAGGTGGCAAGCAACACGGGTTACCTGTCCCCCAACAGACAAGGAGTCCATGGGGAGCACCCCCCTATACGCCTTAGCCCTTTCACGTGTCACATGAAGCAGCGCCGGCTCGATGGTATGACAGGCCGCGAACGCGAACGCACAGCGTGAATGAAACGCACAACCCGGCGGTACTGACCGTAGATCAGGTGGTGAGCCTGGAATGCCCGTCAGTCTGCGGTGTGGACCGCGCAGGCTTGGAAATGAGTTCAACAGCCCATAGGTGTATGGGTGCCGTGGGCGACGATACAAGTCTTCCCGGGTCGCCATCTCGACAAGACGGCCCGCGTACATAATAGCAGTCGTATCTGCGATCTCTAGCAGGAGCGAAAGATCATGTGTGATAAAGATGACAGAGAACCCGAAATCGTTGCGCAGCCTCATAATCTGTGCGAGGATATCGCGTTGCACTACCACATCGAGCGCCGTGGTCGGCTCGTCCATGATAATAATCTCTGGATTGAGTGCGAGCGCAATGGCGATAATCGCTCGCTGGCGCATACCACCACTAAGTTCATGCGGATAGCTATGCAGCCGATCGGATGCAATACCGACCAGTTGCAACAATTCCACCGCTCGCGAACGCGCTTGCTGGGCGGTCATTTGCGGGTTGTGCGTGCGTAGTACATCGGTGATTTGTATTCCGATATCCAAGACCGGGTTCAGCGCATTCATAGCACTTTGGAAGACAATGGAGAGTTCACGCCAGCGAAAAGCTCGTAACTGTGCCGGGTTTAGTGCGAGGACATCCACTGCTGCAGCATCTTTGGAGACCCCATCTACCTCACGTATACGGGGGTGGTACAACACCTGCCCCTGGGTTACGACCGCGGGTGGTTGAAGCAAGCGCGCGATGGCATAGGCCAGGGTTGATTTCCCACTTCCGCTCTCGCCCGCCAATCCGAGGATTTGCCCACGCTCGATGGTGAAACTCACGTCATCGACGGCATGCACTGCTCCTCTTGCAGATTCATAATCCACACTGAGGTGTTTGACCTCTAGCAACTTGTTGGTATACACTCCATTGACCATTATGCCACCACCTTTTCTGTCTTAGCGGGCTTCTTTGCCCTACGTTCCCTGCGCAAACGTGGATTTGCCAACTCGTCGATGCCAAAGTTGATGAACGCCAATCCGGCTCCCAGCAGCGCCACACAGCAACCAGGGGCCAGGAACCACCACCAAGCTCCCAGCAGCAGCGCCTCATTGTTTTGTGCCCAGTAGAACATCGCTCCCCAACTGATGATGGTTACGTCACCCAGGCCCAAAAATTCCAGCCCTGCCTGAGCCAGGATCGCATAGATCACCGTTCCGACCAGGCCTGCCGCTATAATCGCGATCTCGTTAGGTAGAATCTCAGCGAAGATGATGCGCGGTGTGGTCTCTCCACTGGCACGGGCCGCCTCTACAAACTCACGCCGGCGCATCGAGAGGGTCTGGGAACGCAGCACTCGCGCGCCCCATGCCCAGCCAGTGAAGGTGACAATCATGGCAACAGGCAGCGGTCCCCGGAAAGGGAAATAGGCCGCCAGGACAACGGCTAGAGGCAGAGCAGGGATGACGAGGAAGATGTTAATCAAGAGTGAGAGCAAGTCATCGACCAGGCCGCCAAAGTAGCCGGCAGTCAGGCCGATGATGACTGAGATGATCGTCGCCAGGAACCCTGCACCGAGCCCGAGCAACACCGATACGCGCGTGCCGTCCACTACCTGGGCAAAGACGTCTTGCCCTGTCTGAGTAGTGCCCAGCCAGTGCGCGGTTGAGGGAGGTTGGAGTATGTCGGAGCTGAAGGCATTAGGATCATGCTGGATCACGATAGGTCCCAGGATTGCCACCAGGACGAAGAAGCCAACGATACCCAGGCCGAAGGCAACTTTGGGATTGATGGCGAGCCAACTTGCTATCCTACGCCAGCGGCTCTCCCGCTGCGGCATCAGTTGGGTGTTGTCAACTATAGTGATGCCACTTGTGGATAAGTCGTCCTTTGGGAGTACCAGTGGCGACGTCATCTGCGCGGCTCCCGCTCTTGCTTTCCCTTCATTCAATCGCACAAGCTAGCTCCTTTCCTGTCGCACACGAGGATCCAGTGCAACGTAGATCAAGTCGGCCAGGAAGTTGGCTCCCAGCACTGCCACAGCAATGATCAGAAAGATGCCTTGCAGCAGGGCGTAGTCGGAGTTCTGGACCGCTTGCAGCAAGGCAAAACCGATGCCGGGATAGGAGAAGACAATCTCAGTGAGCAGTGCACCTCCGACGACGAAGCCGAGGGAGAGGGCAAAGCCGGTAATATTAGGGAGGATGGCGTTGCGTGCCGCGTAGGCAAGCATCACCCGTCGCTCAGAAAGTCCCTTGGCCTGGGCCATCAGCACATAGTCTTCGTTGAGGGTGGTCATCATCGCATTACGCATGCCGAGCAGCCACCCAGCGATAGAGCTGACGACGATGGTAAAGGCCGGCAAAAGGGCATGCTGGGTAGCACTCAACAGGAAATCGGGGCTCCAGCCTGGCTGGGTCGACAAGTCGTACCCACCACTCAGTGGGAACCAGTTGAGGACGAAGCCAAGGATATAGAGTAAGATGAGTGCGAGCCAAAAGTACGGGATGGCGGAGAGGAAGGTAAGCGCTGGCGGCAGCAAGGCATCCAGTCGCGAACCGCGTCTCCAGGCAATAATGATTCCCAACAAAGTACCGCACACAAAACTAATGACGACGGCGGTTCCTACGAGCATGAGTGTCCAGGGTAGGTCTTGCCCAATGACGGTCGCAACAGGAGTAGGAAAGTAGGTAACTGAGATACCCAAGTTCCCGTGAGCAAGATTACCAAGGTACTCGACGTATTGCCTCCACAGACTTGCATGGCTAATGCCGAAGGCAACCTCCATCGCGCGCTCTGCGCGTGGGTCAATGCGTCCTTGAAGTCGAGCTATGAGCACCTGGGCAGGGTTACCAGGGACAAGTCGTGGGATGAGGAAATTGAGCGTGATCGAGGCCCATAGCGCGACCAGGTAAAAGCCAATCCTGCGTAGCAGGTGATGCATGCAATCCCTCCTTCTCTTTAGCGTATGTGATCTCCCGTATGGGTGATCTTATACTAAGATCGCCCATACGGGTTACTACAAGCGTGCGTTCGTTATACCTGATGCAGGTTCAGCACGACCATCTCTATGTCGGGGTATGCGTATGGAGCTGGCACCGCATACGGATGCTGCTGATCGGGCCAGCCAACGAAGCGAGCTGTACTGTATTCGTACCAGGTGGCACCGTAGATGAGAGGGATGGTAGGCAACTGCTCAACCATGATCTTCTGGATGCCAGCGAGTGCCCGTTGCTGTACCGCTGGGTCAGGTGAACTTGCATACTGCTGAAGGAGCTTATCTGTCATAGGATCATTCCAGCGCTCAAAGTTCGATGTAGCCTGTTGGCCGATGGGCGCTGTATTGATGCTGCCAAGCATCGAGTTGTACAGGAAGTAGGGCGTGGGGCCAGTACTCGTCCAGGAAATGGCTGTATCAAAAGAGCCCATCTGCAAGGCGCTGTAGTAAGAGTTAAAGGAAATAGCGTTCACCTTCACGTCCATACCAACCGCCCGCAAATTGCTTGCCATGATCTGGCAGTCGGTCACCCAGTCGGTCCAACCTGACACGACATTGATGTTGAATGCCAGTCGCTTACCATTCCTGTCAACGTAGATGCCGTCGCTGCCTTTCCTGAAGCCCGCGCCTTCCAGCAGTGAGGTAGCCTTGGCGGTATCCACTGAGAAGGAGGCATTGGCATAGGCGGGCGACAAGAAGCTCTGGTTCGCTGGCAAGACTAATGCTGTGGGGTGAGAAGGTGGTTCGTACCCATTTTCTCCAATACGGTAGAGCTTGTTACGATCAATGGCTGCACTGATGGCTTGACGTACCGCGGACGAGTTAAAGGGATACTTCGTAAGGTTCGGATAGAGTGTTACGACGTTGTTTGGCGGGAACCAGTAGCGATTATGCACTGGATCACGGTTCGCAAACGTTTTATTGACATCCGGGGTAAATAGACCGGTCCAGTCTACCGAGCCTTGTGAGAGCAGCAGGTCAGCGCTCGTATTTGAGTTGAAGGCAGGGTAGCGTATTTCGCTGATGGACGGCTTACCTGGTTGCCAGTAATGAGGATTGCGGTCAAAAACGTAGAGCTGTGGCGTGAAAGACTTGAACACGAAAGGCCCAGTACCAATTGGGTTAGGGTTCGTGTATGTGACCGGGTTGCTCACACTGGACCAGAGATGCTGGGGAAGGATATACGTTTGTCCGCCCAGATACCATAGGATCGGCACCGATGGCTGCTTCAGCTTCACGATGACCGTGTGATCATCAGGGGCCGACACACCTGTGATCACATTCCACAGGCCGCTGTAATCAATAGCAGAATGATTACGAACCAGGTTCAGCGTGAAGACAACGTCAGCGCTCGTGAAGGGCTTGCCATCAGACCACTGAACGTCTGGACGAAGCTTGAAGGTGATGCTGGTGGCGTCACTTGAGAGCTGGTAGCTCGACGCGAGCCAGGGTTTCACACTCCCATCTTCGCGGTTGAAGAAGAGCAGTGTTTCATAGATCAAGCCTTGTGTGCCACTCAAGACTGAACCAGTGGCAAAGACGTTAAAATTGCGTGTGAAGTCCCCAAGAGGGCCGGGTACTATGGTGAGTGTCCCCCCATGCTTGGCGGTATTGCCGTTCGAGGTGGTGCCACATGCCGCCAGCAGCGTGACAAGGACGAGTAGTAGTGAGATCATGGCAAAAACCCTGCCACGACCACAACGATCTCCAGGAGAGGACGTTGAGCGTAGTGTCATAAGAAACCTCCTGACAATGAACAATAAGACAACACTACAACCTGATATCAGAATGACTATCTACAAGTAGAGGGCGCGTTCCCTGCCCTCAAGACAAGATGCCCACAAGAACACCTACAATTCCTCCAACGTTGTGGCTGAGAGAGCCTGAGGAGCGCTACAAGATGCACGTACTACGAGATTGGTAGCCAATCGGATGCGAATGGGCTCGCTCTGCCCGACCGGTGAGAAGGAAGCATACGGTTGAACAGAACCTGGATACCAGTCATGATTCACCGGGCGAGGCGACTCCAACAGGGACAAGAGCAGTTCGATGGCACGCTGCCCTATTGAATAGAATGGCTGCCGTACGGTAGTGAGGGCCGGTCGCGTGTGGGCAGACAGAGGAATATCATCGAAACCAATGAGAGAGAGGTCCTCTGGTACCCGTAAACCACGCTCCTCGGCGGCTTCCAGCACCCCATAGGCCATCAGATCATTGGCTGCGAAAATAGTAGTGGGTCGCTCTTCCATAGCGAGGAGCTTACTGGCACAATTACGCCCCCCCAATGGCATAAAATCCCCTTCCATCACGAGCTCTGGATCGGGGCTTATACCGAACTCACTCAATGCCTCACAGTAGCCCTGATAGCGTTCATACGAGACAAGGAACTTCGACGGTCCTTGAATGTGTGCAATACGCCGGTGGCCCAGTCGCAGCAAATAACGGGTGGCAGCGTAGCTGCCCATACAGTTGTTGGCGCCCGCCCACGGAATACTCGTCGGCTTAGCCTGGTCGTCGATCATCACAATGGGTATCCCCTGCTCATGCAATCTGGTCAGGTGCTGGGCTGATTGGCCGGGAAACACTGCGAGCAGGCCCGCAGCCAGCTTTGTAGCCAGAATGCGGTCAATAACGTCACGCTGTTCCTTTCCGGTACGATCTTGCTCGCGCATGATGCTATAGAGAAGAAGCTCGTAAGGGGATCGTTCCAAAACCTCAGAGATACCACGCATGATTTCTGGGATCAGGGGCCACGTCAACGAGGGAATCAGGATCCCAATCACCCTGCTGCGACCACCGGCCAGCCTGGATGCGGTAATGCTGGGCACGAATGCCCGCTCTTCTATGAGGCGCAAGATGCGCTCACGTGTGATAGGGTCCACGTCTGGCTTCTGGTTCAAGACCCGCGAGACGGTGGCCTTGGAGACACCAGCTAATCGAGCGATGTCACGTATCGTCAATTTCTCTGCCATGACTACCCCTTCTTGCTTATTATCCTGACAACGCGATGTGTTGCCACATGGTCGGGTTACGAGAACGGTCGCGTGATCGATATCGGTACCGGTTACGAACAGGAAGAAATTTACCCTCATAGCATACCTGTTTTTCATCTCGTTTTGCCTGGAATTCGCCTACCAGGCTCAAGGCGATCATCTCATGGCGGTGGGAATATATCCCTATCCCCTATCCCCGATACGAGAAGATTCCGACCTGTTGCCCTTCCCTCCGGACTTTTTCCGCGATTACAATGGAAAGTGACGTTTTTCTACAGGTACGGTGGAAATCCCAAGGAAATTACACCTGCTACGAAGGAAAGGGGTAAATTTTGGATCCAGCCCTCAAAAAACAGGTTTTGCGTACCTTTACCTATGGACTCTATGCTGTTTCGTGTGCCAACGAAGGTGAAGTAAACATATTTACCGCCAACTGGCTTAGCCAGATATCTTTTGACCCACCGTTGCTCGTTCTCTCTGTGGAGAACGCAACTAAATCATTGCCAATGATTCTCCGCAGCCGTAAATTTACTATCAATGTTTACCATTCAGGTGATCGAGAACTGGCAGGTAAGCTGGGTAAGTCGGCCTTACAACATCCGGATAAACTCGAAAATGTCGGATTTGACCTGGGTACTAATGGCTGCCCCATTCTACATGATGCACTTGCGTGGGTAGCTTGCGAAGTACGCCACACGGTTGAAGCTGGCGACTCGACGCTCCTTGTCGCTGACGTGGTAGATGTTGGTATGCTTGGCGAAGGAAAACCGCTCACGATGGCCGAAGCTGGTTTTCGTCACGCAGGTTAAAAGACGGGCCAACCTATGTTTCGCCGCCTCATTTCTAACAGGCAAGGTTTTTCCAACCGGGCACAGCGAGTGGTAAAGCGCCGTAGCTTGCCTTCGCATACGGCTCTGGGCTATACTCAAAATGATACTGCTTCACTGACTTAGTAACAATAAAAGGAGCAATCTGCATGCTAAACGGGAGCAATGTCTCCTTTGGTACCGGGTCAAATGGTACCAACTGCGCTTTCTGTAACCGAACCGACATTCCCTCTGTTCTTAAAGAGACGCCAAACTTTCTCATCGCCGCCGATCACGCTCCTCTAGTCGAGGGCCATATCCTGATTATTCCTAAGCAACACTATGCCTGTTATGGCGAGGTTCCAGCCGAACTTGATGCCGAATTATCTGCGCTGAAGCGCGAAATTCAGCAGTTTTTTACACAATTCTATGCACCAGTAGTGTTCTGGGAGCATGGTATCTTCAGACAAACCGTCTTCCATGCTCATTTACACTGCTTTCCCTTTGGGATGACCGGGTACGACCTTGATGAGCAATTGCACAACCTCGTCGTCACCTCTCAAGAAGACATACGCCAGTGGTATGTCACTCAAGGCCATTACTTCTACATGGAGGATGCCAGTAGTACACTCCTGTTTGCCCCGGAAATGGATCGTTACCTGGGCATAGTAAAAACCATGTTCTGGCGAGGAATAGTATCCCGCGGTGGTAAAGTCGAGTGGCGCTTATTTGGGCAGCAAGGAGTAGAGGTATGCTAGTGAGTCCAGTGCGCCTGCTTCATCGTGGCCCCCTCAGCCCCGCCTGGGCCGTATCTGCAAGCCAAAAGCGCTCTGCAAAACTACCTGAGAAAGTCTCGTCCCGTGCCACGATAAATCTACTCTACAATCATACATTCTGCTGCGGTGAAAAGCAAGTCCTTGCTGCCCAAATAAGCGCCACTTGCCGCCCGAGCCGCTTCGATGCGCGCTGCACCTTCTTCTCGGCGAGGGCAACCGTGGCGGGCAGCCATAAAAAGAGGTCGTAGACGCGAGGGAGGCCCTGATGCTGTCATTCAACACCAGGGCCTGGCCACTGCGAAAAGAAAGGAAGCGGACCAACAGCGGAAGTAGTCTGCTAGGCGCTGCGTCCCCTGCTACCCATTTTTAATCTCACGTGCTGATCCGCCGCTGCCTGTATATCATCTACCGTTGCCAGCGCAAATTCACGGCCGTTGATCTCAAAATGGAAATGCGCCGGTTGACGTGATCCACCCGCCGCATACCCGGCACTGGCGGTTGCAGGAACGACGCTCTCGCCTGCGTGTACCATGGCAAGGCCGGTCTGTACGATATACCCGCCCGATGCCAACATGGGAATGGTTGGTATGCCCAGACCGCCCCAGTCGAAGGCCGGTGTATGGATTGGCCCGATCCCCACGCTGGGGATGTGAATCTGGATGCCATTAATGGCTCCGATGAAACTATTGATGGCTCCGATGATGCTGTTAATCGCGCCCTTAATCGCGCCGACGATCCCATCCCATATGCCCCGGATGCGCGAGCCCAACCCCGAAAATGCACTACCAACAGCATCGATAATGCCATGGATGAACGAGCCGAACTGTGAGAAGGCTGCACCGGCAAGCGAGAAGGCAAGACGCCAGGCGAACAGCCACAGTTGGATGCGGTCACCCAGGCCAGAGAAAAAGCCGCCTATCGCCGAAGTCACGACGTGTGCGACACCACCAAGCCAACTGAAGCGCGCCCCAATCCAGCCGGACACCGCAGCCCACAGATTACCAAGCCAGGTCGTGATAGCCCCCCAATTCCTGACAGCCAGGATAATCCCGGCCACGACGAGAGCCACGGCAGCGCCAATGGCAAACAGCGGCCAGGTGGCGGCAATGGTTGCAGCGGCAGCCGCCCAGGCAGATCCCGCCCACGCGCCAAATCCTCCGACCAGGGCAGGGACGGCCGCAATAAATGCGCCTACCTGGATAGCCGCGAAACCGGCTGCGATGGCTGCTAAAGCGACCCCTACCGCTATAGCGGGAGCACTGCCCTGTTGAAACCAACCAACGACAGTGCCTATGCCTCCAGCAACCGTTCCAATCACGCCTCCGATTGTTGAGAAAGCCCCTGCGATATCCTGACCCAGAACCTTCGCGAATTGCTGAAATTTCGGACTGGACACCAGCTCCCCCAGCTTCCCAAGTCCCTGCTTTGCCATATCGAAGAGTGGGCCGGTGAACGATCTGAGCGCAGCACTGGCGTTATCCTTGACGGTAGACAGTTGCCCGTTGAACGTTTGCGCCTGGGCTTTCATGCCGCCGCCGAACATCTTTTCCATACCACCAGTGAGCGCCTTGATTGATTTGTCGGCAGGGAGCAACCCTTTTTGGCTCAAAGCTTCTACTTCTGGGACGGTGAGATGCATGGATTGTGCGAGTATTTTCCAGGCAGGGATGCCCTGGCTCGTCAACTGCATCATGTCCTGCGCGTTGACTTTGCCGGCCGCCTTCATTTGGCCGAACACTGTTACGACCGAATCAATCTCAGCGTTGCTCTTGCCCATGGCGCTCATCGCATCGCCTATGCTCGTCAGATCAGGAATCACCTCTTTTGCTGAGAAGCCAAAGGCCAGCATGTGTTCAGCGTCGGTTGCCAGTTCAGGAAATTCAAAGGGAGTGGCCGCAGCAAACTGCTGCAACTGATTCATCATGTCCTGAGTCGCTTTGCCCTTGCCCAGCAGCGTTTGAAAGCCAGTAGTGACCTGCTCCATACTGGCGTTGGGCTCTAAAAGCGCTTCGCCGAGCCCTATAGCCCCTTGCGCGACAGACTTCAGCCCAAACACGGTCATGCCCAATTGCGAGCCGAAATGAAGCACGCTCCCAAGTCCACCTGCGAAGCCACTACTGATGCTACTGCCAGACTTCTGTGCCTCAGCAGGAACAGAAGCCATGTCGGACTTCACTGATTTGACCTTATTGGACAAATCAGACACATCGGCTTTGTACCTCACCCATATGGAGCCCAGTTCGCCAACACTCATACTGCACCTCTATTTCCACACAAGGAGTTGCTCCAGCGGAATGGAGCGATAGGCTTGTAGCTCACTCGTCAAACGCTGTAGAAGCGCTGCTGCTTCTACAGGATCGCTGTCCGCGAACGTTTCAATCGCCTTCAGCGAAGTTTCAATCGCTGTAGGATCCTCCAGGCGCGCAATCGCGGCAAGCCCCATTGCCTCGTCAATTTTCCCGGCTTTCGCCTCTTCAATGAGCCTGGTCACCATTTCCCTGCGTGCCTGGTCAAATGCATCTCGCATATAGGGCTTTTGCATCCAGGCAAGCGCTGTAGCCGGCTCTACGCGTATCGAGCGCGCGGCTTCGCTGATAACGGTGCTGCGCAAGAGCAATGCCTGAATCAGTTGCTGCTGTTGTGTTGTGAGCGGTTGTGCTGCCATCGTTCACTTCCCCATTTTCTGCCGGAGGGCTGCAATCGCGCGCCCCAGCAAGCCGGGTTCTTATCCCCCATTCATTCGCTCAATCCGCAGCCGATCGGCTGTGGTCAACTCATCGGCGTCGATGCCACGCGTGTTACGGGCACCGCCCCGACTGTTACGCTCGATGAGCGCCGCGAGTGCTCGCTCAACGCCGGCTGTCGGACTCGGCGCGCTTTCTATAAGCGACTGCTGGGCCTCGCGCGCCATGCTCTCGACTTCCAGGCGCGTGTTCATCAACTTGAGGCGGATCTCCAGGTCCGCTTCGGCTTCTTTCTCCTCAAAGTACGACGGTGCACTAGCTGAGCTATACACAGGATACCCCTGCAGCGCGCCGGCTCGTGCGCGGGCGTTCGCCCGTTCGACGTTTGCCGATGCGCTCTGGATGATTTTCACATGCTTCATAATCATGGTGGCCGATTCCTTGATGGCCGCATGGTCCGAAGCGTTCAGATAGCCGGATTTGCTCTCGCTGCCTCTGCCGGACATGGACATCATGCCGTAGTCCGAACTGCCTTGCTCGGCCAGGTAGGATGATGCATCTAACGCGATGCCCGCGGCAACATAGGCGCGCAGGGCAGCCAGCACTTGTGACGCCACTTGCGCTTCAAAGTCGCCCGCCGGGTCAGAGCCCTGGGTGAAGCAATCCTGGATGGCTTGCTTGAGCGCCGTGGTCAGGTCGTTCCAATCGGCGTAGTTCCAATCGTCAACCTGCTGATCCTGGTATCTCGAATCGAAGTCTTTTGCTCGCATGAGCATGTTCATGGAAGCACCTCCTTGTAAATGCTTGACAGCCGTCGCGACGGCCATGGGATTTGCGGGGAATACGCACGCTGAGCATTCCATCAGTTCGCAAGCGCGCAAGTTCCGCACGGTTTTTCCTTCGATTTTCTCATAATCGCTGAGCAGCGTTTTATACCCAACGGATTGCCGGGAAACCGTTCCTGCGACATATGATGCAAAGAGCTCAGCTCCGCTTTGTATTTCCCGGTTAAACTGAACTTTTGCGAACAACCCATCTTTTGTCTCATCAAGATAAAACACTCCTCCCGGCGGCAAAAAGTCTTGCCAGTTATGCGACCACAAAAATGGGACGAGGTAGGGGTCGCCTGCGGCTTTTCTTTCATAGGCCGATTTTATCGTGGATTTCCAGGCACCCGGGCGGACGATGTCATCCTGCAAGTCGATATTTCCAGTGCGTGACATCAGGCCCTCAATGATCCCTTGTCTATCCGAAGTAACGCGCATCGCGCTGGTATCGATATCCTTGAATTCAATGCGTGTTGCTGTTCGTGTTGCCACGGTCGTTCTCTCCTTCTGTGTGTAGTCGTGTCTTTGCTTGCGTCGCGAGATTACGACGTAAAAGCTCTTGCTGGAAAAGATGTGCCAGACCCGACAGTTTCGTATCGGGTGGTGGCGAGAGCTGTAGCGGCTCGTCCCCTGGGCCAAACAACACCCGCAGCGCAAGAAGCTCGTTATCCAGCCGCTGGCAAAGACCCAACACATATTGCTTCCTCACGAGTTCAGCATCTGAGAGGTGTTGCAATTTCAGGCGAAATTCCTCAGCCCGGCTCATGCTGGTGTTCCTCCTTCCCGGCAACGATTGGCACCGACTCCAGGACCAGGTGGCCACGCCGGATCTCAGACCTGGATAGTTTGCCGTCCTTGACAAGCTCGACGAGCAGCCAGCCCCAACGGCCCTGGGCGAGCACCACGCCGTGGCAATCGTGAAACCAGCTCGCGCTGTTCGCCACGCGCACATGATGGCCCGGCCCTATCTGCTGTGTGCTCATCCTGTCCCTCGACTTTTCGCAAGCACGCGCTTTCTCAGTTCGTCGCGTAGCATCCCCTGGATGCCTGGCAGGTCCGGGTGAGGCTCAAACACCCGAGATGGCCACACCACGGCCATCATGTTTTCGACGCCCACATCAAGCTCGCGCACCTTCTCGAACAGATACATGGTCCTGACCAGATCGTTGTCCATCATACTGGCTACGCGCTTGCGTAATGCCTGTTCCTGCTCTGTGTTCATACCTGTCCTCCTTGCGTTCCCCGCGCAATCAATGCCTCAATCTTTGTCAGGTCCGTTTCGACAAAGAGCTGCTTGCCTTGCTGAAACAGGATGCCGTAATCCCAAATAGCCTCGATGCTGGCCACCTGGGACAGGCTCACCTTCTCCGCCTCGAAGCCGGTGCCCCAATGGCTGTGATGGCGCCATTCCACCCACCCATCTTGCATCCGCAAGGATTCCCCCCCCTCACGTTTTGCAGGACGTACTTCTTTTCAAGATAGGGAACAAGCTCTTTCAGCGTTGCCATACATCACCTCGGCTTTCCATAAACTCTACCCAGCGCCACAGGTATTCAGCGTCACTAGCACACACGCTGCCCTTCTCGTCAAGCCGCGTGCGCAGCACCCAACCATAGCTGGCCTTGTTGAAATAATAGGTGAGCCCGGTGCCAATGGCCACAGATGGGCCGGTATAGAGGTCGTCGGGCAACTCGCTCACATCAAGCGCACAGAAGCGGGCAACCAACTCGTCAAAAGACAGGGCAAGCCTCCGGTGCGCGAATGCCGCACGGTCTGCATCCTGACTTGCCTGTGCGCACAGGCAATCCCACCAGTACCCAAATCGGGAGCGTTGCTCATCCGTCAATGCGTCCCACGCATAGCGCCCATCGCCCGTGGTCAGTCCCTCGGCCAGAAATGTAACCCGGTCCTCATCGTTCAATTCCTCCAGGGGGAACCACCTGTCGGGCGAAGCTGCAGGTCTCCGGGCTTCCAGCCGTTGTATGCGTCCGTTCATTCCGTTTAATCCGCTCATGGTACCCTCTCTTCTAGCGAAGCGATTCGCGCTTCCAGGTCCTCAATCTTGCGTACAGCCAACGCATGCTCGATCCAGATCTGCGCCGCTCGCAGTCTGATGGCCCGGTGACACTCTTTATCCTTCATCGTATCCAGCACAAGCGCCATAGCGGTAGGCAGCCCGGCCCGAAACGCATCGAGTGTTTCGTTAAACTGCTCGCGGCGACGAGACTGAAATTCAGCGAGAAGCACCCGGTCCTTGCGCCAACGAGCAGCAGTACGCGGCGAGATGCCAGCCGTTTTTGCAGCCACAACCACGCTCGCGCCAACGAGCAGCGCATCGACAAACTTCGACTGCTTGCTTGATAGCTCTTTAGGAACACTGCCATTTTGTGCCATGGGCGCGGCCTTCCTTCCTCTTACATCGCCAGCGAGAATGCTTCTCCATAGTCGATAGCATGCAGCACTTCCTCCGAGCGCCGCGGGCGGCCGCGCTTGCGTTTCAGCGCCTGCTTTTCCAGGCGGCGATACGCCGTCCAGGAGGCCCAATCCCACAAGAAATAGCCCGGCTGCTTGAGAAAGACGGCATACTCGCGGCCATCAGAGAGCGGCACCAGGCGGCCGGCATCCTTGCCATAGGTATCAATCACGAGCTGGCGCAAATAGAGCGCTTCGGTTTCAGTCATGTTTGTCCTTTCCTTCCTTATAATATAAGGAGTATACCACCGCATGAGCGGCCATCCTGTCGTCATGCAATCCAGCGCGCCAGGCGCTCACACATTGCGCAGCGGTACGCTTGACTGCCCGCGTGATACCAGTATTGCCGGTGAAGCCCTGGCGTTGGACAGGTGTCAATCGATGACCATCTCAGCAGCACTTTCAAGCCCGATTGGTGCCGGCGTACCGCTCGCTGCACATCACGCGTGTAGCCAGGCGCAGGCCACACTTCGCGTTCTGAGATGAGGATGAGCCGGCGCAGACGCAGTTGGCGCAAGAGTTCGTCGAGCGTCATGCTTGCCCCTCCTGAGCTCTACCAACTACAGTCGTTTGAGACACTTCCACATATCCATCAGCAAAGCCAAATGGAATCCGTAAATCAAACGGCTCGACAATATAGCGCAACGTATCGCCAGGCTCGATGAGTGCTCCTGAAGCCCCAGGAGCAACTATCCACAAAATGACGCCTACATACTCGCGACGATCCACAAGAAAGCGTATCCGGTCAGTGACGCGATAGTCGCCCTGGCCCAGCGGTCCGAACTGCTCAATCATAAGCGGGATCTCTTCAGGACGCATCGGGCAAAGCGCTTGCTCCATATCATTGACGTGGGTATTGTTGCAATGCTTACAGATCATGATGCCCTCCGTCTCTGCTTCTCAGGGCAAGCAGGATTGCTACACTCAGGCCCGTCTGGTCCCTGCTGAAAAGGAACGTCGCAGCAGTAGGTCATACGTGAGGGCAAAGGGACACTTGCAGAAGGCATGTCAGTAATGTAAGTTTTGTAAGTTTCGTCTCTATCCGCTCGTGGCGCATCCTGAGATGCATCCCCAGGTAAACTTACATTACTTACAAAACTTACATCGGATTCTGCGCTGTAAGTTTGTGCGGTGTACAATGGGTTGCCAGTATAGGTATAGATCCCCCTGCTAGGCCGCATGAGCACGCCTTGCTCTAATTTACGTTTCAACATCACCTCAAGCGCATTGAAAGATTGCCCGGTCTGAAGCTTCTCGTAAATGTCAGCGGGTGTCATGGCCTCGCCGTTTGCTTTGAGCACTTCTAAGAGCCCGGCTTCCTGCTCAGATTTTGGGTTATCGGCAATCATGCCCCCGAGAAGTTCCTGCTCAGAGTGTGTAGATGCGCCGTTCCACTCGATGTAGGCCATCTCATCGGGTGTCTGTTCAATGCTAAAGCAAAGACTCGTTGCCTTGGCCGCCAGGTTATTTTTGTGATTGACGAGCACGCGCCCGTTTTCAGGGTTATCTGGATCTGGCACCAGGAAAAGCCCGATACGCGCCATGGCGATAAAGGCGATAGAAGCCGTGCTTCTATAGAGTGCATTCCCATTTTGTGCCTTGTTCAGATGGAATACGCCGAGAATGGCGCAATGCTGGTGTTTCGCCACAGCGAGTACACGACTAAGGGCCATGCGCGACTCCTGGTCCTTGTGCGTGTCAAATTTGCCATTCACCATGGCTAACACCGGATCGATAATCGCGAGGGATGCCTTACACTCGATCATGGCCTCTTCTAAGATGGCAGCATCTTCAGGGAAGGAGATCGGGCGATTATACGGGTTGCCCTCGCTATCGAAATCGGGAACGTCAGAAAGCAGGATGATCTTACTCAGATCGGCTCCAGCTGCTTTGAGGCGCGGAATAATGGTATGCTCGGGACTATCTTCTGGCGCCATAATAATCACGCCGCCTGGTGCTACCGCTTTTCCATCCGGGAGCCGGCTGCCCTTCGTCGTTTCCGCAGCAATCGTGGCGCAGAGCACTGACTTACCCACACCGGGATCTCCGGCGAGCAAGGAAAACATGCCTTTTGCCAGTCGCTTCGTCCAGAGGTAGTCAATAGGCTCCGGTTGCACTTCTGAGGCATAGAGAAATTTGCGCTTCAGAGGCGTGCAGAGCGCCTCTAACTTCTCGCGCGTACCACCTGCCGCTATCCATTCCACGATATCGCCTTTTTCGGGCAAGTCGGCAAGTTCGACAATTCTGACTGAGGCCGCAATGCCAGCAAGCTGTTTGGCAACCTTGTTTGCGTGGTCTCGCCCCTTGTCGTCATGATCGGGCAGGATGACAACATGTCGTCCTTTGAAGTATTTATTACAGCTTTCCGTCCAGTTGAGAGCGCCACCTACATTCGTTGTGGCCACGACTCCCAGGTGTGCTGCGGCGTCGGCTGCTTTCTCACCTTCGAAGATATAGGTCAACTCGTCGAGCGGTGCTTTCAGCAGATCGGGCAGTCGGTAGGGGATTCGAGTAACACCTTGCAGGTTATAGATCCACTTGCCAGTTTCATCTGGCCGGCGCTGGATAAAGTCTTTTGGTTCATAGCGCACAGTCTGATAAGCCAGGCGCCCATGCTCGTCAAGGTAGGAATATTCGGCAATGATGCGCTTGTGATTTGCAGTCGCTTTGACCTGGATTTTACGCCCACTGCTGGAGGCGCGATCTGGATTGTGTACTATGCCGCAGTTGCAGGGGCCATGCATCTTGTGGCAGAACGTGGGAGGGTTGGTATTCTCGTTTAATTCCAGGTTCCCGGCATGGTCAGGACGGTCACAGAATGCATACTCGCCATCCTCGCTCAAAAAGCCGGCGCAGCGCACGCCTCTACCAGGCTTTAGTGCTGCATGGCCATTGCAGATAGGGCAGGGGAATCCACGCCGAAAGCGCTGTTGTGTTGAGACGTAAGCTTGTGTCGTCATTCGGATATCCTTTCTTACAAATTGTAAGTTGCATTCCGACGACACATGTAGTATATTTTATGTGTCGTCGTCGGTTGCCGTTTCAAGCTCAGTAGCAAAACAAGGGCTTGAGCGGCAATTTGTTTTTGGCGCTAAAATTTCAGTAATAAAAGAGACGTGAGCGTCCAGAGAAGTGCTTGTGCGTTCTCTGGATGCGCCCACGTCTGAAGTAAATTCTTCGTGACGGGCTGGTACACCCTGCGTCGGTTCCCCCTTTCGGGCGCCCGAGGGTCCTGATTCATGATAGCACTATCATCGAACGCCTGTCTACTGTCCATATAGAGATAAGTGCAGATTGCACATAGTGGTGGTGGATAACATGTTGAGAACATGTGTACAAGGTGTGCATAACTCGCCGCTGCATAAGCACGAACGAATGTACCTGGCTCGTGCTGCTATAATGAGCGTGGGTCCGTTGGGCACTGGTGGCGACGTTTCTCAGGCGGGTTGCCAGTGCCCACGGGCTACGCAGCCTCTTCGTTCTTGGCCTCCTGCTCTGCTTTCCGCTTCTGTCGCTGGATATACGCTTGCACCTCTTCTTCCTCTACTTTCCATGTGCGCTCTCCCACTCTGAACCCATGCAGCTCGCCGCGCTGAATGAGATGCTGCACGGTGCGAGGGGTCACTCCGAGTATCTCCGAAACCTGCTTCAGACTGAGAATTTTCATCTGTAGCACCATCCTTTCGCGTAAAATCGTTCACGTCCATATTATAACTAATGGTTCTCTAAATGTCAAACCAATTCGCAAAATGCTTGCTATTTCGCAAAAAGCGTGGTATACTAGAAGTGTGAGAAGTTCACGAGCCCGCTCTACAAGCGGCGCGATAAGTACAAATGTTCTAAGGAGTAACAAAAATGGCGAGTTCACTCAAGACTGAGATCCAGAGCGCGGCGATCGCGAGAGGCAAGGACAAGATCACCCACGAGACCTTCTACGTTGTGAAGAGCGATTCCAGCGACACCACCTGGTACACAGTTCGCTGGAATAACGAGCGCCTGATGTGGTGCTGCAATTGCCCGGCCCTCTGCAATGGCTGCAAACATGTTCGGGCGGTCAATGAAGTGCTCAAGGTTCGCCGGGCCACGATTGCCCTGGCGATGGGACCGGAAACGGTCGCCGTCGTGGCGAGGATGCAGCGCAATGAGGACACCAGGCAGGCAGAGGCGAGTCACCGCCCAGGTCAAAAAGGCCAATTAAATGGCTCCCACGAATTCAAATTGATGCGTTAGACAAGAAGCGGCCTGCTGCCGGGCTGGCGAGTTCAAAGCCACCTGGCAGCGGGCCAATCACATCTAAGGAGGATTTTACCACAATGATCAATCCCATCGTTATCGCATGTCTTGACCCGATTATCCACACCCCGGCGCATCCCTTTTGTTCTGACCCCCTGTGTCCCTGCCACGATGACCGAGAGGCCGTCTGCCGCGCCATCATCGAGCCATTGGACGGCGGCCTGATCACCTGGGATGAGGGATCGGCCATCTTCTTTGACAGGCAGGTTGAAGCCCAGGAGCGCAACGCCACGCAGCAATACCTCGACGGGAGCTGGTGGTAGGCATGAATAGAGGCTTGCGCTTAGTGCGCTGTTTTGTGTGCAAGGCACGATTTGCCAATAAGACAGGGTTGTATCCTACCGTCTGCAAAGATGGGAAAACACACCTGCTGTGCTATACATGCCAGCTGAAAGAAAAGGAGAAGGCGCAACGTCGGCAGGAAACACGGCAGACCAGCGACGGGAACTGGTGGTAGTCGCAATTGTGGCCAGGTCTGGTAGGGCCTCGGAAACTCATACCAGACCTGGCAGTGCACACGGAGGATCCATGAACACCGATTCTGATTCTATCATTTTGGAGTGGCACGGTCTCACCGTTCGCCATTTTCCAGCGACACACCACTACGTCTACCTGTTGCACTTCCATACGCGCCTCCACCATGCCGGGCACTATCTCGGCTCATCCTCCCATCTTGACGAGCGCCTGGCGCTGCATCGAGCAGGCAATGGCGCGCGCCTCATGGAAGTGGTAGGTGACGCCGGTATCTCCTGGGAGCTGGCGCGGCTGTGGGAATGCGATTGCCGGGAAGCAAGCCTGGCCCTGGAGCGCAGATTGAAGCACCGCCATGAGTCGCCGCGCTTGTGCCCGCTGTGCCGCGGCCTGCCGCCTGACCTGCTCGTTTCGATGCGTCAAGGGCACTGGCCGCTGGCGGTGCATGCCTACCAGGGGCGCCGGATGCCCCTTGACCGCTTTTGAGCGAACACAGAAGAATGTCGTTTCTACTATCTTATAAGGAGGACCCATCATGAATACTGCCCTTGTTCCCATTGAGCAGCGCCATCCCGACCCCTGGGCACGCTGCATCGGCATGTTCCTGCAATCAGTGCGCGATCGCAGCGAGTCAACCTACGAAAACTACACCTCTACCTTGCGCATGTTCTTCACGATGTTTGCGGGGAGGCAGCCCGATTGCATCACCCGCGAAGACGTCGAGCGCTTTGTGCACCGCCCTTGCCAGCAGGGGCGCAAAAAAGGGGAGCCACCATCAGCCGCAACCCGTAATACCCGCCTGAGCATTCTCAGTGCTTTCTATAAATTCGCCAGTATGTACACCTATACCTCCGATGGCAAGCCGACGCGCCTGTTTGCCGAACTGGCCCCTACTGCTGGTATCAGACCGAGCAAGGTGATCCGCCCGCGGCGCGTGCTCTCAGAAAGCGAATTAGAGCGCCTGTTCGCGGTCATGCCCAAGAACACCGTACAGGGCCTGCGCGACCGGAGCATTTTCACGTTGCTCCTGCTGACAGGTAGGCGCTTAGGCGAGGCTATCAACTTGCGCTACGGCGATATTGAGTGGGGACCGATCAGCGAGGAAGATGGCTCGACGCGGACCGGCTGGGTGTATTCCTGGGATGGGGAGAAAGGCCAGCGTGGGCAGCGCCTGTCGAGCGAACTCCCCGTGCTCGCGAAGGTGCTGATTGACGAGTACCTGGAAGCCTCGGGCAGATTGCCCCTTGAGGCAGATGCGCCGCTCTGGATCGCAGTCGGGGCGCCAACGTTGCAACATGCGCCGCTGGGCCTGCCCTACGATCCCTACAAGCCAATCAGCAGAGGCGCAGTCCAGGACGCCCTACGCAAGTACGCGCGGGCTGCAGGTCTTGCGGATAAGCAGATAAGCCCCCACTGGCTGCGGCATAGCAACGCCAAGGCGCGCTACGCGGCCGACAAGAACATTATCAAGGTGATGAAGGCCCTCGGGCAGAGCGATCTGCAGAGCACGTACATCTACTTGCAGAACCTGTTGGGCAATGCCGACCAGGGTGCTCGCGAGCTGGCCCACACGTTCAAGTTCTTGCTCAAGTGACGTAGACACATCCTCTCAGGCAGACCCGCGCGGCCATGGCAAAGGCGCGGCATGATGCCCTACGGCTGACGCCCTGGCCGGGAGGGCATCATCTTATAGGAAAGGCTCTCTAGTCGCGAATGAGAGCCTTTTTTGATGGGGTAGGTATCCTTGTGATTGAAACCGGCGAAGGCTATGTCCGGTCCTGCTGATGGGCGCGGTCATCCTGTTTTGGCTCGATGCTCAGGATATCATTCGTCATCACCACTCCCGAGGTAAAAATGCTCCATGTACTTCCTCGTGTCCTCGTATTCCTGCTTTGCCTCGGCCTCCTCCTTTGGCTCGATGGAGAGGATATCCGAGGTGAACACGATATAGAGGGGTTGTGAGCCGTGCATGCCATCTGCCCTCACCTCTATCAGCCGCTCGCCAATATCCACCACCAGGGCCTTATACGGGCCGCGCCCGGCGTCCTGGTCCTCGATGCCGCCCTCGATTGCGTACCCCGTGCTGTAGGTCACCGTGTCGTTATAGGTGAGTCGAGAGAGATCAACTGGCATGGTTCGTTCACTCCTAACTGATGCTATAGGCTTTGATGCCGATATATGCTCGGCCCTGTGATGTCCAGGGGCTTAACTCACCTGTCACCACTACTTCGTCCCCCTCGTTAAAGGCAAGCGCGGCGTCTACTATATCCTGGGAGGTGTGCTCATTCATCCACAGGGTGATGTAGAGCAGGGGTTTGTCAGGAGCTAGCTGTACCTTTGTCGAAAGGTACCAGTTGCCGGTGCTCGAGCTCTGCTTTTTCTCAACGGGAGAGTGCAGCCAGCCCGAGATAGTTAAATTATTAACTTGTCGATCTCTTGGAGTAGTAGGCTTATCGAAGTCACCCATGTGTGTACGTCCTTTCCCGGCTCATCTTCGATATCTGGGATCTCGCCCAGATTGGCCTGAGCGCTCCATATACGTAAAGAAAAACTCAGCCTCTATCACCTCACGCTCTTTCTCGCTCAGGCCGGCGCTCGATGCTGCTCTGTCTACTGCAACCTGGTGCCTCGCCAACTCTCTGCCATCCACAACGCCAAATTCGTCAGCCAACGCTTCAGCTGCTTCACGCGCTGCCCGTTCAGCTTCCTCGGTGCTGGCTCTTCTGAATAAGCCCATGTGTTCATCCTTCCTCTCTTGCTCACTCCCCCGGATCGCGCGAGAGTGATTCATTGATTGAAAACTATCGATTCAATACGTGCTCAATTTGCGCCTCAATCAATACTGGTGAGCACGCCAAATATTGATTGTTGTTGATTATCGATTAGCCAATATGGCCGTTGCGCTTGGCAGCCTCGACCGTTTTCTGCACCTTATAGTAGGTAAGCCCGGTTGCCTGGGTGATATGCTGCAGCGTCGAGCCATGCTTATACAGTTCGATGACCGTAGCATCATCGGCAACCGGCGGCTCTTCATCTGCAGGAGCTGGCAGCATCCGGGGGACACCTGCGGCCACGTGTTGCGCAGAGAGATGCTCAAACTCTTTGGAGCCCACTTTATACGCCACAATTTCGCCATGGACAATGAGATTGCGGTAATTCCACCATTGGTACAGCTTATAGGCGAGGAAGCCGCCACCGGCAATCGTGGCGTAGCCCATGAAGATGTAGAGCATGATGGTGGCCGCCAATCCAATATCGGCAAAGTGGGGAATGAGTGAGATACCGACCAGGACGAACACACCTGCGATGGTGAGGGTGATCACCCACAGCAGGGTGAAGTAGGGTTTGTTGTTGGCCATGGCACTACCTCCAGTAACTAGGCATCGCTCGTTCTAGAAGTAGCCGGGCAATGCTGGTACGATCAGCGTGTTCGGTTAGCCGGGTAGGTGACTTTCACTCACTTGCCCGGCGGAAGCACTACAGGTTATCTAATACCGAATGATTGCCGGCTCTAGCCTG